>Ga0209643_1000360_pt1 | contig 91441 bp, 95 predicted proteins | sample AutmiccBRH37_all_FD_187383 | JGI IMG/M metagenome (GOLD analysis project Ga0209643, IMG submission 187383) | Deep subsurface microbial communities from Mt. Terri, Switzerland - Autotrophic microbial communities BRH/37_all (SPAdes) (version 2) | ecosystem: Environmental > Aquatic > Deep... | reverse complement strand
ACACAGTTGCCGAGGGGTGATGAGCGAACAGAAATCATCCAGTGGAGGATTTCCGCGAAGAACGCCCGGCCCGTGGCCGGGCCGGGAGGGCGGGCGCTGGCCGGGCCCTTTGGGGGCCCGTCCGGTGCAAATTGCTAAGGCACCGCTTGGCGAAGGCAATGGCCTTCGCCAAGGCAAGCGCGGGCGGAGCTGAGCCCCAGGCTTGACGTCGCCTCCCGCTCGCGCCTAATCTCACATATGGGACAAACCATCACATCTGCAGAAGACCGCGGCCCCCGCCTGCCCACCGATGCGGCGCGCGAGGCGCTGATGGTGCAGGCGGCCAAGCTGTTCTTCCGGCTCGACCGCAGCCAGACGGAGATTGCCGCCGATCTCGGCCTCACCCGCTGGCAGGTCAGCCGGCTGCTGTCCGAGGCGCGCAGCCTTGGCATCGTGCGGATCGAGATCAGCCCGCGGCGCCAGCGCCTGCCGGATCTGGAGGCGCGGCTGCAATCGGGTTTTGGCCTGCGCGATGCCATCGTGGTGCAATCGGCGGAGACAGAGGCGCAAGCGTCCGACGCCGTGGCGCGGGCGGCGGCGGAGTATCTGGCGGCGCTGCAACCGAAGCCGGGCCTGATCGGCATCAGCTGGGGCCGCACCATGGCGGCGTTGGCGCGCAGCCTGCCGCAGGGATGGGCGCCGGGCGTGCATGTGGTGCAGGTGAACGGCGCGGTCTCGCTGCGGCTGGGGATGCCCGGCACCCATGCGGTGGCCGAGGCCTTTGCCCGCGCAGCGCCCGGCACCGCGACGATGCTGCCGGCCCCCGCAATCCTCGGCAGCGCCACCAGCCGCGCGGTGCTGCAGCAGGACCGGGTGGTGGCCGATGTGCTGCGCCTCGCGGAAAGCGCGGCGGTGCTGGTGTTCTCGCTGGGGGCGGCGGGGGCGGATTCGGTGCATGTCACCTCGGGCTACCTCGGGGCCGAGGAAATGGCGGCACTGCAGGCCAAGGGCGCGGTGGGCGACATCATGGGGCGCTTCATCGACGCCCAGGGACGGATTGCCGACGCGGATCTGGATGACCGGACGCTGGGGCTCGGCCTCGGCTCGCTGCCCGGGCGCGACCGCAGCATCGGCGTGGTGGCGGGCGCCGCCAAACACCCCGTCGCGCTGGCAGCGCTTCGGGCGCATCATGTCAATGTGCTGATCACCGACGAGGCGACGGCCCTTCATGCGCTGGAGAATTGCGATGACTGAGACAGGCCGCAACCCCGGCATTCCATTGGCAACCGACTGGTTCGACACCGTGGCCGTTAACACCCCCGCCGCCGAACGCCGCGCCGCCAGCCTGACCGCGCGGCGCACCGTCAAGAAGGAGTGGCAGGCGGCCTGGCTGGTCAATGCCATCCGCTGCATCGACCTGACCACGCTGTCGGGGGATGACACCCCTGCCCGCGTGCAGCGGCTTTGCGCCAAGGCCCGCCAGCCGCTGGCGCCGCATATCCTGCAGGGGCTGGAACTGGAGGCGCTGACCACCGGCGCCGTCTGCGTCTATCCGACGATGGTGGCGCCCGCCGTGAAGGCGCTGGAGGGGTCGGGCATCCCCGTCGCCTCGGTCGCCACCGGCTTTCCGGCGGGGCTGATGCCGCTGCCGCTGCGGCTGGCCGAGATCCGCTATGCGGTGGACCAGGGCGCGTCCGAGATCGACATCGTCATCAGCCGCGCGCATGTGCTGTCGGGCGACTGGCAGGCGCTGTATGATGAGACCGCGGCGATGCGCGAGGCTTGCGGCGCGGCCCATATGAAGGCGATCCTGGCGACCGGCGAGCTGAAGACCCTGCGCAACGTCTACAAGGCCAGCATGGTGGCGATGCAGGCGGGGGCGGATTTCATCAAGACCTCGACCGGGAAAGAGCCGGTGAACGCGACGCTGCCGGTCAGCCTGGTGATGGTGCGGGCGCTGCGGGATTACGGGGCGCGGACGGGGGCGCGGGTCGGCTTCAAGCCGGCGGGCGGGATGCGGACGGCGAAGGATGCCATCGCCTGGCAGATCCTGATGAAGGAAGAGATGGGCAATGACTGGCTGCAACCGGACCTGTTCCGGCTGGGGGCCTCGTCGATGCTGGGCGATATCGAGCGGCAGCTCGATCACCATGTCACCGGGCGCTATGCCGCCTCGCACCGCCACGCGCTGGCTTGAGGGGGCTGATATGCCGAGTGTGAAGGAAATCCTGATGAGCATGGAGTATGGCCCGGCGCCGGAGTCGGCGGCGGAGGTGGGCAAGTGGCTGGCCGCGCGGGGGGCCTTCGGGCATTTCATCGGCGGGGCCTTCACCGCGCCGGGCGAGACCTTTGCCACGCTGAACCCCGCCACCGGCGAGGAGCTGGCGCAGGTCACGCAGGGCAGCGAGGCGGATGTGACCGCCGCCGTGGCCGCCGCGCGCAAGGCGCAGCCGGCATGGGCGGCGCTGCCGGGGCATGAGCGGGCGAAGTGGCTCTATGCGATTGCCCGGCATGTGCAGAAACGCGAGCGGTTCCTGGCGGTGCTGGAGGTGCTCGACAACGGCAAGCCGATCCGCGAGACGCGCGACATCGACATTCCGCTGGTCGCCCGCCACTTCTACCACCATGCCGGATGGGCGGAACTGCTGGCCGAGGAGTTTCCGGGTGCCGAGGCCCAGGGCGTCTGCGGGCTGATCATCCCCTGGAACTTCCCGCTGCTGATGCTGGCCTGGAAGATCGCCCCGGCGCTGGCGGCGGGCAATTGCGTGGTGCTGAAGCCCGCCGAGTATACTCCGCTGACTGCGCTGGCCTTTGCAGAAATCTGCGCCGAGATCGGGCTGCCGGCGGGCGTGGTGAACATCGTGACGGGGGATGGCGAGACCGGGGCGGCGCTGGTCGCGGCAGAGGTGGACAAGATCGCCTTCACCGGCTCCACCGAGGTGGGCCGCGCGATCCGCAAGGCGACGGCGGGAACGGGAAAGGCGCTGACGTTGGAGCTTGGCGGCAAGTCGCCCTTCATCGTCTGCGCCGATGCCGACCTTGATGCGGCGGTGGAGGGCGTGGTGGACTCGATCTGGTTCAACCAGGGCCAGGTCTGCTGCGCGGGCAGCCGGATTCTGGTGGCCGAGGCGGTGGAAGCGCCGTTCATCCGCCGCCTGACGGAGCGGCTGGCGAAGCTGCGCGTCGGCGATCCCTTGGACAAGTCGGTGGACATGGGCGCGCTGGTGCATCCGGTGCAGCTGGCCCGGGTGCAGGAGATGGTGGCGGCGGGCACCGCGGCGGGCGCTCGGCTGGTGCAGGCGGAATGCGCGCTGCCGGGCAAGGGGTGCTTCTACGCGCCGGGGTTCCTGACTGGGGTGAACCCCGCCAACCCGGTGGCCGATGCCGAGATCTTCGGACCGGTTGCCACGCTGACCAGCTTCCGCACGCCCGATGAGGCGGTGGAGCTGGCCAATGCCACGCGCTACGGGCTGGCGGCCTCGGTCTGGACGGAGAATGTGAACCTTGTCATGGACTTGGCCGCCAAGGTCAAGGCCGGTGTGGTCTGGGTGAACTCCGCCAATATCTTCGACGCGGGGGCGGCCTTTGGCGGGATGCGCGAGAGCGGCTTTGGGCGTGAGGGCGGGCGCGCGGGGTTGCGGGAGTATCTGCGCGGGCCGGAGGTGGCGGAGGCGCCCGAGGCGGAAGCAGCGTTCAACGCCGCGCCGGTGCCGGAGGCCACGGGCCAGACGGGAGGCATCGACCGCACAGCCAAGATGTATGTCGGCGGCAAGCAGGCGCGACCGGATAGCGGGCAATCCTATGCCGTGACGCATCAGGGCCGGGTGCTCGGGCTGGCCGGGCTCGGCAGCCGCAAGGATATCCGCAACGCGGTGGAGGCGGCGGCGAAAGCGGGCGGCTGGGGCCGGGCCACGGCGCATAATCGGGCGCAGGTGCTGTATTTCCTGGGCGAGAACCTGTCGGCCCGCGCGGCCGAGTTCGCCGCGCGGCTGGTTGACGGCGGGCATTCGCCCGATGCCGCTGCGCTGGAAGTGGACCTGTCGATCCGCCGCGCCTTCTACTACGCGGCGCAGGCCGACAAGTTCGACGGCGCGGTGACGGCGACGAAGACCGCGCATGTGACGCTGCAGATGCCGGAGCCGTTTGGGATCATGGGCGTCGTCTGCCCCGATGCCGCGCCGCTGCTGGGGCTGCTCAGCCTGGTGCTGCCGGCAATCGCCATGGGCAACCGCGTGGTGGCGGTGCCGGCCGCCTCGCGCCCGTTCTCGGCGACGGACCTGAGCCAGGTGCTGGACTGCTCCGACGTGCCGGACGGGGTGGTGAGCATCGTCACCGGGCCGAAGGACGAGCTGGCGGCGGTGCTGGCCAAGCATGATGAGGTGGCGGCGCTGTGGTATGTCGGCGGCGCCGAGGGGCGGGCGATGGTGGAGGCCGAGAGCATCGGCAACCTCAAGCCGGTCTGGGCGATGGCGAACCGCGAGTGGACCGGGCCGCAGGGTCAGGGCCGCGCCTTCCTGCAGCGCGCGACGCAGGTCAAGACGATCTGGGTGCCCTACGGGGAGTAGTCAGGCGGCTTCGGCCGGGCGGCGGACCAGCGGCGCGGCGGCCAGCACCAGCGGGTCGAGGCCGGTGCCACCCGCGGCCACATGGTCAAGGAAGGCCCGGCGCATCCGCGGGTCCCAGTAGGCGTTGAGATGGGCCGCGACGCCCTCTGCCCCGGCGTCCCCGGGCTGGGTGGCGAAGAAGGTGGCGATCTGGTTGGCCATGCGGATCAGTCGGTCAGGCTGCATCGGAATCCTCGACAGATGTGGCCACAACCCGGCCGGGATGGGAATGAACCTCGAAGTCGTCGCCCCGCGCGCGGGCGATCAGGGTGATGCCGGCGGCGGTGGCCTGATCGACCGCGAGGGTGGTCGGGGCCGAGGCGGCGATGACCAGCGGCGCGCCGATCATCGCCGCCTTCTGCACCATGTCCACCGACAGCCGGCTGGTCAGCACCAGCGCGCCGATGCCTGCGTCGATCCCCGCCAGCGCCAGCGCCCCTGCCAGCTTGTCGAGCGCATTGTGCCGGCCGACATCCTCGCGCGCGATCATGGGCGTGCCGGGGCGCCAGAAGCCGGCGCCATGCACGGCGCGGGTCAGGTCATGCAGGCTTTGCGCGGCGGCCAGCGCGGCCATCGCCGCCGCCACATCATCGGGCGTGACGGTGATCCCGGCAGGCACGCGCGGCAGCGGGCGCAGCGCCTCGGCCAGGCTCTCGATGCCGCAAAGGCCGCAGCCGACCGGGCCGACCGCCTGGCGCCGCCGCGCCTCGATCCGGCCTGCGGCGGCCTCGTTCAGCCAGAGCCGCGCCTCGATGCCCTGCGGCTCGGCCAGCACCTCGACCTCCTCGATCTCGGCCAAGGATTGCGCCAGCCCCTCGGTCAGCGCAAAGCCGCGGGCGAAGTCGTCAAGGTCGGCCGGGGTTGCCATCATCACCGCCTGCGTGGTGCCGTTGACGGTGATCGCCACCGGCACCTCTTCGGCCAGCGGGCGCTCGGCCAACTGCCATCGCCCGCCGCGGAAGGCGCGGGCACGGGGTTCCTTGCCGTCCATCATTCCGCCGCCGGCAGAATCCGCCGCGAGCGTTCGGACAGCGCGGCATAGTCGGCCTGCCAGTCGGACGGGCCGTTGGAGGGGGCAACCTGCACCGCCGTCACCTTGTATTCCGGGCAGTTGGTCGCCCAGTCCGAATGGTCGGTGGTGATGACATTCGCCTGGGTGCCGGGATGGTGGAAGGTGGTATAGACGACGCCGGGCGAGACCCGGTCGGTCAGCTTGGCGCGCAAGGTGGTCTCGCCGGCGCGCGAGGCGAGGCGGACCCAGTCCCCCTCCTTCACGCCGCGGCTTTCGGCATCGTGGGGGTGGATCTCCAGCACGTCCTGATCGTGCCAGACGACATTGGCAGTGCGGCGGGTCTGCGCGCCGACGTTGTATTGCGACAAGATGCGCCCGGTGGTCAGCAGCAGCGGGAAGCGCGGGCCGGTGCGTTCGTCGGTGGCGATATATTCCGTCACCATGAACCGGCCCTTGCCGCGCATGAAGCCGTCCACATGCATCACCGGCGTGCCTTCGGGATGCGCCTCGTTGCAGGGCCATTGCACGGAGCCCAGTTCCTCGAGCCGCTCATAGCTGACGCCGGCGAAGCTGGGGGTGGTGATCGCCACCTCGTCCATGATCTGGGCGGGGTGAGTATAGGTCCAGCCGGCGCCCATCGCATTGGCCAGCGCCATCGTCACCTCCCAATCGGCAAGGCCATTGCGCGGGGCCATCACCTTGCGCACGCGGTTGATGCGGCGTTCGGCATTGGTGAAGGTGCCGTCCTTTTCGAGGAAGGTCGAGCCGGGCAGGAAGACATGGGCGTAGTTGGCCGTCTCGTTCAGGAACAGGTCGTGGACGACGACGCACTCCATCGCCGCAAGGCCGGCAGAGACATGATGGGTGTCGGGGTCCGATTGCAGGATATCCTCGCCCTGGATGTAGATGCCGCGGAAGCTGCCATCGACGGCGGCGTCGAGCATGTTGGGGATGCGCAGGCCCGGCTCCGGGCTGATCGGGGTGCCCCAGAGCTGCTCGAACACCTCGCGCACCTCGGCCCCGGCGATGTGGCGATAGCCGGGGAGTTCATGCGGGAACGAGCCCATGTCGCAGGCGCCCTGCACGTTGTTCTGGCCGCGCAGCGGGTTCACCCCCACGCCGGGGCGGCCGATATTGCCGGTAAGCATCGCCAGGTTGGCGATGGCCATGACGGTGGTCGATCCCTGGCTATGCTCGGTCACGCCGAGGCCGTAGTAGATCGCGCCATTGCCCCCGGTGGCGAAGAGGCGCGCGGCGGCGCGCAGGTCGGCCGCGGGAACGCCGGTCAGCATCTCCGTCGCCTCGGGCGCGTGGCGCGGCTCGCTGATGAAGGCCGCGTAGTCCTGGAACTCGTCCCAGTCGCAGCGGCTGCGGATGAAGGCTTCGTCGAACAGCCCCTCGGTCACGATCACATGCGCGAGGGCCGAGACCACGGCGACATTGGTGCCGGGCTTCAGCGGCAGGTGATGCGCGGCGCGGATATGGGGGGATTTCACGAGGTCGATGCGGCGCGGGTCAATCACGATCAGCTGCGCGCCCTGCCGCAGCCGCTTCTTCAGGCGGCTGGCAAAGACCGGGTGGCCATCGGTCGGGTTGGCGCCGATGACGATCACCACGTCGGTCTGCTCCACCGAGTCGAAGTCCTGGGTGCCGGCGCTGGTGCCGAAGGTCTGGCCCAGGCCATAGCCGGTGGGCGAATGGCAGACGCGGGCGCAGGTATCGACATTGTTGGTGCCGAAGACGCTGCGGATCAGCTTCTGCACCAGGTAGGTTTCTTCATTGGTGCAGCGGCTGGAGGTGATGCCGCCGATGCTGTCGCGGCCGTGCTTGGCCTGAATCTCGCGGAAGCGGCGGGCGGCGTAGCCAAGCGCCTCCTCCCAGCTGACTTCCTGCCAGGGGTCATTGATGCTGTCGCGGATCATCGGCTTCAGGATGCGGTCGCTGTGCGCGGCATAGCCATAGGCAAAGCGGCCCTTGACGCAGCTGTGGCCGCGATTGGCCTTGCCGTGCTTCCACGGCACCATCCGCACCAGCTCATCCCCGCGCATCTGCGCCTCGAAGCTGCACCCCACGCCGCAATAGGCGCAGGTGGTGATGATGCTGCGGTCTGGGGTGCCGATCTCGATGACCGATTTTTCCGTCAACGTGGCCGTCGGGCACGCCTGCACGCAGGCGCCGCAGGAGACGCAATCCGAGGTGAGGAAGCTGTCATCGGCGCCGCCCGCCGAAACCCGGCTGTCGAAGCCGCGGCCCGAGATGGTCAGCGCGAAGGTGCCCTGCACTTCCTCGCAGGCCCGCACGCAGCGCGAGCAGACGATGCATTTGGCCGGGTCGTAGGTGAAATAGGGGTTGCTGTCGTCCTTGGGCAGCCATTGCGGGTTGACGGTGCCGCTGCTGTCCTTGGCCCGGAAATGCGTATCCTTGGCGTCATAGCGCACATCTCGCAGGCCGACGGCGCCGGCCATGTCCTGCAGCTCGCAATCGCCATTGGCGGCGCAGGTCAGGCAGTCGAGCGGGTGGTCAGAGATATAAAGCTCCATCACCCCCTTGCGCAGCTTCTTCACCGTCTCGGTCTGGGTATGCACGACCATCCCGGGCGCGACGGGGGTGGTGCAGCTGGCGGGGGTGCCGTTGCGGCCCTCGATTTCCACAAGGCACAGGCGGCACGATCCGAAGGCCTCGATGCTGTCGGTGGCGCAGAGTTTCGGCACCGGGATCCCGGCCTCGGCGGCGGCGCGCATGACGCTGGTGCCTTCGGGGACGGTGACGGTGAAGCCGTCCACCGTGAGGGTGACGAGGGCCTTGGATTTCGATGCGGGGGTGCCGAAGTCGCGGGTCGAGAAATCGCGGGTCGGCAGGATGAAGTCCTTCATTCCGCAGCCTCCTTGAGGGTGGCAAAATCATCCGGGAAATGCGTCAACGCCGAGAGCACCGGATAGGGGGTAAACCCGCCAAGGGCGCAAAGGGATCCCAGCTTCATGGTCTGGCACAGGTCGGTCAGCAGCGGGATTGCGGCCGCGTCACCAGCAGCGATACGGTCCACGACCTCGACCCCGCGCACCGCGCCGATGCGGCAGGGGGTGCATTTTCCGCAGCTTTCGATGGCGCAGAACTCCAGCGCGAAGCGGGCCATGCGCAGCATGTCCACGCTGTCATCATGCACCACCAGCCCGGCATGGCCGACGAGGCCGCCGGAGCCGGCGAAATCCTCGTAGGAGAACGGCAGCCCGAAATCCGCTTGCGGGTGATAGGCCCCCAGCGGGCCGCCGACCTGCACCGCCTTCACCGGGCGGCCAGAGGCGGTGCCGCCGGCGATGTCATTGACGATCTCGCCCAGGGTGATGCCGAAGCCGGTCTCGAACAGCCCGCCATATTTGACGTTGCCGGCGATCTGCAGCGGGATCGTCCCGCGCGACCGGCCGATGCCATGCGCCGCATAGGCCGCGCCGCCCTCGGCCAGGATCGCCGGCACCGCCGCCAGCGACAGCACGTTGTTCACCACGGTGGGCTGCCCGAACAGCCCCTGCAGCGCCGGGATCGGCGGTTTCGCCCGCACCACGCCGCGCTTGCCCTCGAGGCTGTTCAAGAGCGCGGTTTCCTCGCCGCAGACATAGGCGCCCGCGCCCACCCGCAACTCCAGCTCGAACGCGCGGCCCGATCCCAGCATGTCAGGGCCAAGCACGCCAGCCGCACGGGCGAGGACGATGGCCTGCGCCATGACCTCATTCGCATCGGGATATTCCGAGCGCGAGTAGATGTAGCCCCGCGTCGCCCCCACCGCGAGCGCGGCAATCGCCATCCCCTCGATCAGCGTGAAGGGGTCGCCCTCCATCAGCATTCGGTCGGCAAAAGTGCCGCTGTCGCCCTCATCGGCGTTGCAGACGACGTATTTCTGCGGCGCCTCGGCCCCGAGCACGGTCTTCCACTTGATGCCGGTGGGGAAGCCCGCGCCGCCGCGCCCGCGCAGACCGCTGGCGGTGACTTCGGCCACGATGGCCTCGGGAGAGAGGGCCAGCGCCTTGCGCAGGCCGGCAAGGCCGCCATGGGCTTCGTATTCCGACAGGCTCAGCGGGTCGATCACGCCGACGCGGGCGAAGGTCAGGCGAGTCTGCTTCTTCAGGAACGGGATCTCGGCGGTCAGGCCAAGCGCCTTCGGGTGCGCGCCGAAGCCCGCGTCGAACAGGGCGGGCACATCGGCGCGCGTCACCGGGCCAAAGGCGACGCGGCCCGCGGGCGTCTCCACCTCCAGCAGCGGTTCCAGCCAGACCATGCCGCGGCTGCCGTTGCGCACCAGTTCCACCGGCAGGCCGCGGGCGGCGGCCTCGGCGCGGACGGCGGCGGCGACAGCCTCGGCGCCCACCGCCTTGGCAGCGGCGTCTCGGGGGACATAGATCCTCATGCGCCCGCCTCCGTTGCGATGGCGTCCACGCGCGCGGCATCGACGCGGCCGATCACCTGCCCGTCCAGCATCGCCGCCGGGGCACAGGCACACAGGCCAAGGCAGAACACCGGCTCCAGCGTCAGCGCACCGTTCGGGGTGGTGCCGTGCCAGTCGACGCCGAGCCGGACCTTGGCGACCTCGGCCAGCGCGTCCGATCCCATCGCCTGACAGGCCTCGGCCCGGCAGATCTTCAGCACATGGCGCCCGGCGGGGTGGTCGCGGAAATCGTGGTAGAAGGACATCACCCCCTGCGCCTCGGCCCGGCTGATGTTCAGGGCGTCCGCGATCTGCGGCAGCGCCTCGGCCGGGACATGGCCGAACTCGGCCTGAACCGCGTGCAGGATCGGCAGCATCGGCCCCTCCAGCGCGGCATGGTCCGCGATGATCTCGGCGATGCGGGTCTGATGTGCTGCCTGTGGTGCCAAGCTGGCCTCCTCCCGGGTTGCGTGCGCCTCCGGCAAAGCAGGGCTTGATGCGAAAATCAATGGCGAAAGCCCGTCAGACGATAGACCGCGCCTATCGAACTATCCGCTGCGCCTGATCCAGCAGCGCCGCCAGCATCGGCGGATGCGGCTCGCGCAGCGGTGCCACCAGCCCGACCGAATGGCTAACGGCAGGCGAGGCGATCGGCACCGAGGCCAGATCGGCGCCGCGGGCGAACATCGCCGCCAGCGCCTCGGGCACCACCGAGGCCCACCGACCCGTCGCCACATGGGCGGCCAGCGCGATGGTGGAGTTGCTCTCGACCTGCGGCGCGGCCACCACGCCGGCGGCCGTCAGCAGCTCGTTCACGATCCGGCGGTTCTGCATGTCGCCGGTCAGCAGGCACAAGGGCTCCGCCGCCACCTCGGCCCAGCTGACGCTGGCGCGCCCCGCCAGCGGAGCCCCCGCCGCAAGCAGCAGGCGATAGCTTTCGCGGAACAGCGGCACCTGCGTGACCCGGCCGAGGGGTTCGTTGTCGAGATAGGTGATGCCGGCATCCAGATCGAGGCTGCCGATCCCCGCGAGGATGGCCGAGGAGGTGCGCGACAGGATCGTGACCCGCACATCGGGGTTGCGCGCCAGGAACGGCACCGTCAGTTCGGCGACCCGCGGCAGCGCGGTCGGGATCACCCCCAGCCGCAGCGTGCCGACCAGCCCGTGCCGCACCGCCCGCATCTCCTCGCGCAGCGCGCGGGCATCGGCGACCAGCCGCTGCGCCCGGTCCAGCACCCGCTCGCCTTCGGGCGTCAGGCCCTGAAAGCGCGAGCCGCGGAAGACCAGTTGCACCCCCAGCGTATCCTCCAGCTGGCGGATCGCCGAGGACAGCGTCGGCTGCGTCACCCCGACCGCCTCGGCGGCGCGGCCGAAATGCCGTTCCTTGGCCAGGGCGATGAACATTTCCAGCTTGTCGATCATGGCGGCAGCCTATGCGATCCGCGCGCGCGGCGGCAGCAGAATTCGCCAGCCTTGTTTGCAGGGGCGCGGCGGACTAGATCGGAGGCATGAAATTCCGCATCCCCTTCGTGGCCAAGCCGCCCCGCGTTTCCGTCATCCGGCTGACCGGCGTCATCGGCGGCGCCGGCCGCACCGGCAGCGCCCTGTCCGATGCCAGCACCGCCCAGCTGATCGAGCGCGCCTTCCGCCGTGGCAAGCCGCGGGCGGTGGCGCTGGTCATCAACTCGCCCGGCGGCTCGCCGGTGCAATCCTCGCTGATCGCGGCGCGGGTGCGGCGGCTGGCGGCAGAGTGCAAGCTGCCGGTCCATGCCTTTGTCGAGGATGTGGCGGCCTCGGGCGGCTATTGGCTGGCCTGCGCGGCCGATGACATCTGGGCGGATGACAGCTCGATCCTCGGCTCCATCGGCGTGATCTCGGCGGGCTTCGGCTTCCCCGAATTCCTCGCCCGCCACGGCATCGAGCGGCGGGTGCATACCGCGGGCGGCTCGAAAAGCTTCCTCGACCCGTTCCGGCCGGAAAAGCCCGAGGATGTGGCCCGGCTGATCGCGCTGCAAGAGCCGATCCACCAGGCCTTCATCGCGCAGGTCAAGGCGCGGCGCGGGGCGCGGCTGGCGGAGGGGGCGGATCTCTTCACCGGCGAGGTCTTCGTCGGGCAGCAGGCGGTGGCGGTGGGCCTTGCCGATGGCATCGGCCATGTCGTGCCGAAGATGAAAGAGCTTTACGGCGACAAGGTGCAGCTGGTCCTGCATGAGCAGAAACGCTCCTTCCTGCGCCGGATCGGGGTCGAGGCGGCGACGCAGGCGATGACGGCGGTGGAGGATCGCGGCCACTGGGCGCGGTTCGGCCTTTGACATGATGGTCAAGATCGTCACGCTGTTCCTGATTGTCATGGTCGTGCTGGCGCTGTTCGGAGCCTTCCGCATCAAGCGCGGGGTGCGGCGCTGTCCGGCCTGCGGGCGCGCGCGCATCGGGCCGGGGCCCTGCCCCTGCAAGGGACGCAGGCCATGACCGAGCGGTGGCAGGGCAAGGCGCTGGTCACGGGGGGCGCGCGCCGGCTGGGGCGGGCGATGGTCCTGTATCTGGCGGGCCGCGGCCATGACGTGGCGATCCACTACAACGGGTCCGCCGAAGAGGCCGAGGCGACCGCCGCCGAGGCGCGGGCGCTTGGGGTCCGGGCGGTGACGCTGCAGGCCGATCTGCTGGATGAGGAGGCGACGGCAGGGCTTGTCCCCGCCGCGGCGCAGGCGCTTGGCGGGCCGCTGACGGTGCTGGTCAACAATGCCTCGATCTTCGAGTATGACACGATCCGCAGCGCCACCCGCGCGGGCTGGGACCGGCATATCGGCTCGAACCTGCGCGCGCCCTTCGTGCTGATCCAGGCCTTTGCCGCGCAGGCGCCGAAGGCCGGCACCCGGGATGGCGAGCCGCTGGCGCAGGCGCTGATCATCAACATGTGCGACCAGCGGGTGCTGAAGCCGACGCCGGAGTTCATGACCTATTCGCTGGCCAAGGCGGGGCTCTGGTCGCTGACCCGCACCGCCGCGCAGGCGCTGGCGCCCGACATCCGCGTCAACGCCATCGGGCCGGGGCCGACAATGCAGGGCGCAAGGCAAAGCGCCGAGCATTTCGGCCGCCAGCGCGCCGCCACCATCCTGCGCCGCGGTGCCGGGCCCGAGGACGTGACCGCGGCGCTTGGCTATCTGCTGGATGCGCCCTCGGTCACGGGGCAGCTGATCTGCACCGATGGCGGGCAACATCTGGGCTGGCAGACGCCCGACGTTCTGGGGGTCGAATGAGCCGCCATCGCCCAGATTTTGCGGGCCGATGCCCCCCTGCCCCCAAGCCCGGATCACCCTGCCGCGTTAACCTTCGTTACCGGCGCACCGGGAAGTTGTGCACCACGCCAGTAGCAGTCACAAATCCGTTATGAATCCTTTAACATTATCAGGCATTTGGTGCCTCCTGAATATAATATCATTGATAATCAACGCCTTAAAAAACTGCTTAAAAAACAGTCAAAGCCGTCAGGCCGGCCAAAAACAACGGAAATTCGCAGCCCCGGAAAACCCTTCCCCAGAGTTATCCACAGAAATGGTGGAGATGTTTTCCCTTGCTCCTCGCCCCGGATAGAGGCAGCCAAGGGGGGAATCAGAGCCCGCAGGACATGGCAGACCAAGACCCGAAACACAGCACCGATCAAGACGGGGGCGAGGCCCCCAAGCCTGGCGCCGCCCCGGCCCTGACCGGCCATGCGCTGATCGCCTCGCAGTTGCGCATGCTGGACAATTCGCCCGGCGTTTACCGGATGCTCGATGCGCAGGCACAGGTGCTCTATGTCGGCAAGGCGCGCAACCTGAAGGCGCGGGTGTCGAACTACGCCCGCGCCTCGGGCCATTCGGGGCGGATCGCGCGGATGATCCGCGAAACGGCGCAGATGATGTTCCTGACCACGCGCACGGAAACCGAGGCGCTGCTGCTGGAACAGAACCTGATCAAGCAGCTGAAGCCGCGCTACAACGTGCTGCTGCGCGACGACAAGTCCTTTCCGAACATCCTGGTCAGCAAGACCCACCGCTTCGCCCAGATCAAGAAGCACCGCGGCAAGCGCAGCGAGGTAGGCGCCTATTACGGCCCCTTCGCCAGTGCGGGCGCGGTGAACCGCACGCTGAACCAGCTGCAGAAGGTGTTCCTGCTGCGCAACTGTTCCGACGCGATGTTTGAAAGCCGCACCCGGCCCTGCCTTCTGTACCAGATCAAGCGCTGCGCCGCGCCCTGCGTGGGCTATGTCTCCGAGGAGGACTACGCGGGCCTTGTGAACGACGCCGAGCGCTTCTTGCAGGGCCGGTCCACCAATGTGCAGGCGACGCTCGCCAAGGCGATGGCCGAGGCGTCCGAGGCGCTGGAGTTCGAGCGGGCGGGCGCGCTGCGCGACCGGATTCGCGCGCTGACCAACGTGCAGCAGGCGCAGGGCGTGAACCCGCGCGGCGTGGCCGAGGCGGATGTGGTGGCGCTGCACATGGAGGGCGGGCAGGCCTGCGTGCAGGTGTTCTTCATCCGCGGCCACCAGAACTGGGGCAACCGCGATTTCTACCCCCGCACGCCCTCGGGCGCCGAGGAGGCCGAGGTGTTGCAGGCTTTCCTCGCGCAGTTCTACGATGACAAGGAGCCGCCGCGGCTGATCCTGCTGTCGCACCCCATCGACGATCCCGACCTGATGACACAGCTGCTGTCGGACCGCGCCGGGCGCAAGGTGACGCTTGGCGTGCCCCTGCGCGGCGAGAAGGCCGAGCTGATCGAGAATGCCGCCCGCAACGCCCGCGAGAGCCTCGCCCGCCGGATGAGCGAGAGCGCGACCCAGACGCGGCTGCTGGACGGGCTGGCCGAGGCCTTCGGGCTGGAGGGGCCGCCGAAGCGGATCGAGGTCTACGACAACTCGCACAACCAGGGCAGCGATGCTGTCGGTGGGATGATCGTGGCGGGGGCCGAGGGCTTCCTGAAAAGCCAGTATCGAAAATTCAACATCCGCGGCGAAGACCTGACGCCGGGGGACGACTTCGGCATGATGAAGGAAGTGCTGACCCGCCGCTTCACCCGGCTGCTGAAGGAAGACCCCGGCCGCGAGTCCGAAGCCTGGCCCGACCTTCTGCTGATCGACGGCGGCGCGGGGCAGGTGTCGGCCGTGGCGCAGATCATGCGCGAGATGGGCGTGGAGGATATCCCCATGATCGGCGTGGCAAAAGGCGTGGACCGCGATGCCGGCAAGGAGGAATTCCACCGCACCGGCCAGCGGCCCTTCGCGCTGCAGCACAACGATCCGGTGCTGTATTTCGTGCAGCGCCTGCGTGACGAGGCGCACCGTTGGGCCATCGGCGCGCACCGGGCCAAGCGGTCCAAGGCCGTGGGCGCGACGCCGCTGGACGAGATTCCGGGCGTCGGCGCGACGCGGAAGCGAGCACTTTTGCAACATTTCGGCAGTGCCAAGGCAGTCGCGCGCGCCGGGCTGCACGACCTGAAGGCTGCGCCGGGGATTTCCGAGGCGATGGCGCAGGCGATCCATGACTTCTTCCATGCCAAGGGCTGAGCGGTTAGGATCGGGCACATGAGATGGAATATCCCCAATGTCCTGACGGTCCTGCGCCTGCTGGCAGCCCCCGGCGTGCCGATCATGTTCCTGTATTTCACCCGCCCCTGGGCCGACTGGGCGGCGCTGGCGCTGTTCCTCGGCGCCTCGATCACCGATTGGGCGGATGGCTACCTTGCGCGGCTGTGGAACCAGCAGACCCGCTTTGGCGCCATGCTGGACCCGATTGCCGACAAGGCGATGGTGATCATCGCGCTGGTGGTCATCACCGGCTATTCCGGCATGAACCCCTGGCTGATCCTGCCCGCAACCGCAATTCTGTTCCGCGAGGTCTTTGTGGCCGGCCTGCGCGAGTTCCTGGGGGCTCAGGCGGGGTTGCTGCAGGTGACCAAGCTGGCGAAATGGAAGACAACCGCCCAGATGGTGGCGATCGGCGTGATGTTCCTTGGCACCGGGCTGACCTATGTCGTGCATGGCCGTGGGCCCGAGGCGGGCGGCGCGATTCGTTGGGCCGAGGGCGCGGCGGGATGGGCCACGGTGGGCGGCCTTGCGCTGATCTGGGTTGCGGCGGCGCTGACCCTGGTCACCGGCTGGGACTATTTCCGCAAGGCGTTGCCCTATCTGAAGGACCCGCCGAAATGAAGCTCGACGTGCTCTATTTTGCCTGGGTGCGCGAGCGGATCGGGCTGCCGAAGGAACGGGTGGAGACCGAGGCGGCGACCGTGGCCGATCTGGTCGCCGAGCTTGTGGCCCGCGAGGAGCGCTATGCCGCCGCCTTTGCCGATGTCTCTGCGCTGCGGGTGGCGCTGGATCAGGAGCTGGCGGAGTTTTCCGCGCCGCTGGCGGGCGTGCGCGAAGTGGCGTTCTTCCCGCCGATGACGGGGGGCTAGCATGACCGTTCGCGTGCAGCCGGACCCCTTCGACTTCGGCGCCGAATCCGCGGCCTTTGCCGCGGGAGCCAACAGCGCAGGCGCGGTCGTCACCTTCCTTGGCGTGGTGCGCGATGACAGCGGCGCACTGGCGCGGATGGAGATCGAGCACTATCCGGGCATGACCGAGCGCGCCCTTGCCGCCATTGCCGCCGAGGCCACAGCCCGTTGGCACCTGCTGGATGCGCTGGTGATCCACCGCCACGGAAGCCTGCAGCCCGGCGAGGCGATCATGATGGTCGCCACCGCCGCGCGGCACCGGGCCGAAGCCTTTGCGGCGGCAGAGTTCCTGATGGATTACCTCAAGTCCCGCGCACCGTTCTGGAAGAAGGAGTTCGGCGCGGATGGCGCCGCCTGGGTCGCGGCAAAGGACAGCGACGAGGACGCACTGACCCGCTGGTGAGGCAGAGGGCCGCGCCCCTTGCCCCAAAGGTCAGAAGTCCAGGTTCTCGACGCTCAGCGCGTTCTGCTGGATGAACTCGCGCCGCGGCTCGACCACATCGCCCATCAGCTTGGTGAAGATGTCATCGGCCTCGGCCACGTCATCCACCTTCACCTGCAACAGCGTGCGCGCCGAGGGGTCCAGCGTGGTTTCCCACAGCTGTTCGGGGTTCATCTCGCCCAGACCCTTGTAGCGCTGCAGGCTGAGGCCCTTTTCGCCCTCGGTCAGGATCGCCGCCAACAGCTCCACCGGGCCGTGGATCAGCTGCTCGCGGTCCTTGCGCACCAGCTTGGCCGGGACGGTATAGACATCCTGCAGCGCCTGGGTATGGGCCGAGAGCCGCCGCGCCTCGCCCGAGCGCAGGACAGCGCCGTCCAGCGTGCGGACCTCTTCCACGCCGCGCAGGCTGCGGGTGAAGCGCAGCCCGTGGTCCTGCGTCGGGCGGCCCTGCCAACCGCGCTCATATTCCAGCGCCACGATGTCCAGCCGCTTCGACACCGCATCGGCCATGCCCTGCGCATCGGCATCCACCAGCCCCGGCATCAGCGCGCCGGCAATCGCCGCCTGCTCGATGATCCGCTGCGGATAATGCGTCGGGAAGGCCTGCAGGATGCGGCGCACCACCCGCGCCTCTTCGACCACGCGGCCAAGGTCCTGGCCCGTGATCTCCTCGCCGGAGCCAAGCCGCAGCATCGCACCCTCAACCCCTTGCTGGATCAGGAATTCGTCCAGCGCCGGCTGGTCCTTGAGGTAGACCTCGGACTTGCCGCGCGCCACCTTGTACAGCGGCGGCTGCGCAATATAGAGATGCCCCGCCTCGATCAAGGACGGCATCTGCCGGAAGAAGAAGGTCAGCAGCAGGGTGCGGATATGCGCACCGTCCACATCGGCATCGGTCATGATGATGATCTTGTGGTAGCGCAGCTTGGCCAGGTTGAACTCGTCGCGGCCAATGCCGGTGCCAAGCGCGGTGATCAGGGTGCCGATCTGGTCGGACCCCAGCATCCGGTCGAAACGCGCGCGTTCCACGTTCAGGATCTTGCCCCGCAGCGGCAGCACCGCCTGGTTCTTGCGCTCGCGCCCCTGCTTGGCCGAGCCACCGGCGGAATCCCCTTCCACCAGGAACAGCTCGCTCAGCGCCGGGTCCTTCTCCTGGCAATCGGCCAGCTTGCCGGGCAGGCTGGCCACGTCCATCGCGGTCTTGCGGCGGGTCAACTCGCGCGCCTTGCGGGCAGCCTCGCGGGCCAGGGCCGCCTCGATGATCTTCCCGACGATGATCTTGGCCTGCGCGGGATTCTCCTCGAACCACTCGGACAGCTTCTCGCCCACCAGGTTCTCGACCGCCGGCCGCACCTCGGACGAAACCAGCTTGTCCTTGGTCTGGCTGGAGAATTTCGGGTCGGGCACCTTGACCGACAGCACGCAGGTCAGCCCTTCGCGCGCATCGTCGCCGGTGAAATCCACCTTCTCGCGCTTGGCGATGCCGGAGGATTGCGCATAGGCGTTGATGGTGCGGGTCAGCGCGCCGCGGAAGCCGGCAAGATGGGTGCCGCCGTCGCGCTGCGGGATGTTGTTGGTGAAGGGCAGCACCGTCTCATGGTAGCTGTCGTTCCACCACATCGCCACTTCGACGGTGATCCCCGCCCTCTCACCGATGATATGGATCGGGTCGGCCATGGCGGGGGTCTTGGAGCGGTCGAGGTAGCGCACGTATTCGCGCACCCCGCCCTCATAGAGGAACTCGGTGCGCAGCGGCTCGGCGGGGCGCTCATCCTCGATGATGATGCGGACGCCGGAATTGAGAAAAGCCAGTTCCCGCAGGCGGTTCTCCAGCGTCTTGAACACGTAGTCGAGGTTCGAGAAGGTGGTGGTGGAGGCGAGGAAGCGCACCTCGGTGCCCTTCTCGCCCGGCGCGGCATCGCCCACCACGCGCAGATGCTCGGCGGTGTCGCCGCGCACGAACTTGGCGTAATGCTCCTTGCCGTTGCGCCAGACCCGCAGCTCCAGCCAGTCGCTGAGCGCGTTGACGACCGAGACGCCCACCCCGTGCAACCCGCCCGAGACCTTGTAGCTGTTCTGGTCAAACTTGCCGCCGGCATGAAGCTGGGTCATGATGACCTCGGCCGCGGAAACGCCCTCTTCGGTATGGATGTCGGTGGGGATGCCACGGCCATTGTCGCGCACCGATACGCTGGAATCCGCGTGGATCTTCACATGCACATGGTCGGCATGTCCGGCCAGCGCCTCGTCGATGCCGTTATCCACGACCTCATAGACCATGTGGTGCAGGCCGGACCCATCATCGGTATCCCCGATATACATGCCGGGACGTTTGCGAACAGCGTCCAAGCCCTTGAGAACCTTGATGGAATCGGCGCCATATTCTTCTGGCACACGGATGTCGTCGGTCATTCTGAGCGTCCTGCTTCTTGGTTGCCGTTTTATACGGCGAATGGCCGGGAATGTCACGCCAATGACACAAGATTTAGCTGTCAGAGCAAGGCGATGGCGAGGCCGACCACGATCAGCAGTGCCCCGGCGATGCGGTTGGCCAGGGCGAGCGCGCCGGGGCTCGACAGCAGGACCCGGGCGCGCGAGATGACGGCCGCGGTGAGCAGGTTGCCGGCCAGCGGGATCGCGGCCGACAGCGCCAGGATCACGGCGATATCGGCGCCGCCGACACGGGTCAGGTCGAAGAAACCGGGCAGGACGCCCATGTAGAACAAGATCGCCTTGGGGTTGCCCAAGATCGCCGCCACCCCGGCCGAGAAGCCGGCCCAGAGCCCCGGGCGCGTCATCCTTCCATCGGTGGTCAGCGGGCGGGCGGCATGGGAGATGAGGCCCACCCCCATCAGCACGAAGATCGCCGCGGCCACCCAACGCAAGCCCGCCATCAGCGCCGCCTGCTGGTCGGCGATCCAGGTCAGCCCGAAGATGGCGACCAGCGGCCAGAGGATATCGCCGAGGGTCACCCCCACCGCCAGCGGCCAGGCCGACCGGAACCCGCCGGTCAGCGCCCGAGCCGTCAGCGCCACGAAGACCGGGCCCGGCGTGATCCAGAGCGCCACCAGCGCCCCCGCATAGAGGATCAGCCCCTCGGCGCTAAGGTTCATTCCGGGCACCGCAGGGCGATATGGAAACGATATGGAACCCGTATGGCAGCCATACATACGATCTTGCGCATGGACCCTACTCCGCCGGCTTTGGCAGGGTCAGCGAGCCATCGGCGGCCAGCGGCCAGAACGGGTTCATCGCCAGCTCCCAGACATGGCCGTCGGGGTCGGCGTAATAGCCCGAATAGCCGCCCCAGAACACCGCCTCGGGCGCCTTGAGCGCACTCGCCCCGGCCTCCAGAGCCCCGGCATAGGCGGCATCCACCTGCGCCTCGGTCTCGAAGTTCTGCGCCAGAGTCATGGCGCCCGTGCCAAGCCCGGCACCGGGGCGGCCCTGATCGGCGGCAAGGTCCGCCAGCCCGAACAGGCACAGCACCGCGCCGTGCATCTGGTAGAACAGCGCGCCCTCGGGCGCCTCGGCCGGCTGCCAGCCAAGCGCGGCGTAGAAGGCGGCGGCGCGGTCGAGGTCGGCGACCCCGAGGGTGATCAGCGTCACACGCTGGGGGGTCATGGCAGCGGCCTCTCGCTCAGGGCGGACAGGCCGCCGGTTTCCGTCACCTCGAAGCCCTGCGCGCGGGGGCCGAGCGTGTCGAACAGCTCGAGCCCGGTGCCGGTCAGGAAGGCCTGCGCCCCAAGCGCGCAGATTTCGTCATAAAGGGCGGCGCGGCGGGCGGCGTCAAGATGCGCCGCCACCTCGTCCAGCAGCAGGATCGGCGGCGCGCCGACATCCTCGGCCAGCGCGCGGGCATTGGCGAGGATCAGCGAGATCAGCAGCGCCTTCTGCTCGCCGGTGGAGCATTGCGCGGCCGGCACGCCCTTGGCGGCATAGGTCGCGGCCAGGTCGGCGCGGTGCGGGCCCACCAGCGTGCGCCCGGCCGCCATGTCGCGGGACCGGCCGCGGGCGAAAGCCTCGGCCAGCGCAGCCTCGCCCTGCGGGTCGCCCGCATCCTCGGGCCCGGTCAGCGCCAGATCGGCGGCGGGAAAGGCGGTATCGCTGGCGGCCTGCGCGGCAGCGATCCGGGCCAGCGCGGCGGTGCGGTTGCCCTGGATCAGCGCGCCCTGCTCGGCCATCTGCGCCTCCAGCGCCGCATACCAGCCGGTGTCGCGCACCATGTCCTTCAGCAGGCGATTGCGTTCCCGCATCGCCTTTTCATAGGCCAGTACCGCTTCGGCATGATGGGGGGCAAAACTCAGCACCAGCCGGTCCAGGAACCGCCGCCGCCCCTCTGCCGCCTCGATCCACAGCCGGTCCATGCTCGGCACCAGCCAGACGATGCGGCAAATCCGCGCCAGCGCCGCCTGCGGCGCCGCCTTACCATCGATGCGCACGCTGCGCGGCTGCGCACCTTCCGCCGTGGTCTCCAGCTCATGCACGGCCGTCCCGGCATGCAACACCGCCGAGACCTTCCAGCCGATCGCCTCGGGCCGCCGCGCCAGCTCCTCCGCCCCCGCCCGCCGCAAGCCCCGGCCGGGCGACAGCAGCGACACCGCCTCCAGCACATTGGTCTTGCCGGCGCCGTTCGGCCCCCACAGCGCCACAGGCCGCCCGTCCAGCGCCAAAGCCGCCCGGCGATGCGAGCGGAAATGCGACAGCAGCAGCTCGGTCAGGTAAAGCCCGGCCACCCCTGCCCCCTTTGCCTTTTCCAAATATCCCACGGGGGTGCGGGGGTGTGAACCCCCCGCTCCGCAGCGTGTTACACGCGCATCGGCATCACGACATAGACTGCCGAGGTGTCATTGCCCTCGCGCATCAGCGTCGGATCGCCGCTGGAGTTGAACAGGAACACCGCATTCTCGCGGTCCACCTGGCTGGCGATTTCCAGCAGGTACTTGGCGTTGAAGCCGATCTCCAGCCGCTCGTCGCCATAAGCCACGGCCAGCTCTTCCTCGGCGGCGCCGCTGTCGGGGGCGTTGACCGACAGCACCAGCCGGTCCTCGTCGAGGCTCAGCTTAACGGCGCGGCTGCGTTCCGATGAGACGGTCGCCACGCGGTCCACCGCCTTGGCAAACTCGCTCGCATCCACCTCCAACCGGCGGGTGTTGCCGGTGGGGATGACGCGGGTGTAATCGGGGAAGGTGCCGTCGATCACCTTCGAGGTCAGGGTGATGGCGGGGGTGGCGAAGCGGATCTTGGTCTCGCTGACCGAGACCGCGATCTGCGCCTCATCGTCATCCAGCAGCTTGCGCATCTCGCCCACGGTCTTGCGCGGCACGATCACGCCCGGCATTCCTTCCGCGCCCTGCGGCAGGGCCGCGTCGATGCGGGCCAGGCGATGGCCATCGGTGGCGACGCAGCGCAGCACCGGGCCGTCTTCGCCGGTCGAGACATGCAGATAGACGCCGTTGAGGTAGTAGCGGGTCTCCTCGGTGGAGATGGCGAATTTCGACTTGTCGAACAGCCGGCGCAGCACCGGCGCCGGGGCCGAGAAGTTCGCGGCATATTCCGACGAGGCCATCACCGGGAAGTCTTCCTTGGGCAGCGTGGCGAGGTTGAAGGTAGAGCGCCCCGCCGTCACGGTCAGGCGGCCGGTGGCGCCATCGTCGGCGAGGCTGATCAGCGCCCCATCGGGCAGCTTGCGCACGATCTCGTGCAGCGTGACCGCAGACACCGTGGTGGCGCCGGCGCGATCGACATGTGCCGGGGCCTTGTCCACCACCTCGATGTCGAGATCGGTGGCGCGGAAGCTGACACGGTCGCCTTCGGCCTCGATCAGCACATTGGCGAGGATCGGGATGGTGTTGCGCCGCTCGACAACCGACTGGGCCTGGCCGACCGCCTTGAGGAGCGCGGCGCGCTCGATGCTGAATCTCATCCTAATCCCCCATGTCGCCGGGAGGGGAAGACTAGCCGAAATCCCCCGAGGCTCAAGTATTTTGCGCGACTGTCGGCTGGAACGGCAGGGCCGTCAAGGGCCGCCCGGCGCGGGTGTTGCGGCACTGCGGCAGGGCCGCGCCCGTGTTGTGACATTTCGGCCGCCGGGAGGGTTTCCCGGCGGCCGATCCGGCGGCCCATCCGGTCAGGCCGAGATGAGCCGGCGCAGCAGTTCCAGATCCTCGGCCAGCTGGCTGTCGCTGGCGCGCAGCTCGTCGATCTTGCGGATGCCATGCATGATCGTGGTGTGATCGCGCCCGCCGAAGCGGCGGCCGATCTCGGGCAGGCTGCGGGTGGTCATGTGCTTGCACAGGTGCATGGCGATCTGCCGGGGCCGGGCGATGGTGCGCACCCGCTTGGGGCCGATCATGTCCGACAGGCGGATGTTGTAATGCTCGGCCACCTTGCGCTGGATCTCCTCGATCGTCACCCGGCGGTCGCTGTGCCGCAGGATGTCGGCCAGGCAGTCCTGCGCCAGATCCAGCGTGATCTCGCGCCCGACCAGGCTGGCGAAGGCAAAGAGCCGGGTCAGCGCGCCTTCCAGCACGCGGACATTGGTGGTGATGCGGTGCGCGAGGAATTCCAGCACGCCCGGCGCCAGCTGCAGGCCGGCATATTGCTGGCGGAAGCCTTCTGCCTTGGTCTGCAAGATGCCGAGCCGCAGTTCGTAGTCGGTGGGGTGCAGGTCCACCACCAGCCCGCATTGCAGGCGTGACTTGATGCGATCTTCCAGATCCTTGATCTCGCCCGGGGCGCGGTCGGCGGAAATGACGATCTGCTTGTGCTGATCGACCAGCGCATTGAAGGTGTGGAAGAACTCCTCCTGCGTGCTGTCCTTGCCGGCGATGAACTGCACGTCATCGACCATGAGGACATCGACCGAGCGGAACAGCTCCTTGAAATCCATGATCTGCTTTTCGCGCAGCGCCTGCACGAAGCGGTACATGAACTGCTCGGCCGAGAGATAGAGCACCCGCGCCTCGGGCCGGCGCAGCTGCAGCTCATGCGCGATGGCGTGCATGAGGTGGGTCTTGCCGAGCCCGACGCCGCCGTACAGGAACAGCGGGTTGAAGGTCACCGGGCCGCCTTCGGCCACGCGGCGCGCGGCGGCATGGGCCAGCTCGTTGGGCTTGCCGACGACGAAGCTGTCGAAGGTGAAGCGGGAATCGAGCGGCGCGCCGGGCAGGTCGGCATCCTCGGAGCCGCGGCCGTTCATGGTGCTGCGGGCGGGCTTCTTCGCGGCGGTTGCCGCCGGATCGGCAAGGCGCTCTGCCTGAACCGGGCGGGTGGCCGAGACGTGAAATTCGAGGCGGTCCACCTCTTGCCCGGACTTGTTCAGCAGGCCGCGGATCTGGTCGCCGAAATTGCGCGAGACCCAGTCGCCCATGAAGCTGTTGGGGACCTCGATCCGCGCGATGCCGCCGGACAGGCCCGCGAGCTTCAGGGGCTCGATCCAGGTCACGTAGTTGTTCTTGCCCACCGCCTTGAAGAGTTCATCCCGCACGCGCCCCCAAGTATCGTTCGTCATTCTTATGTGCCCGTCCGTTCCACACTGTTGCGCGGCATCCGGTGCCACGAGGTCAGCGATTCGACTCGTCACGGGACCGCCGCGCCAGAAGACGCGGAGTCGCCCCGGTAAGACCGGAGTTTCGGACAGCCAACACGCAACCCTGCACCGGAGACCCCCCTCCGGACATGGCGACAGGTTGGTCGCAGACGACGGCAAGCCCCCTTGCCGTCAGCCCGGCATGATGGTCCATCCGGCCGCCCCTGCATCGGGGCGCCCGATGTCTCGCGGCCTGGCAGGGCCGCGATTCCTGATGGATTGCACCATGTCCCCCCAAGACGATGTGAATCGCACCCCAAGCGTAGCAAGGCGGGGGAAGCCTGTGCAACCGAACTTCACGCTTGACTCGGCCCGAATCCGGCGGCGCGGGCAAAACAGCCACAAGCTCATTGAAAACAAAGGAAAAAGGTAAAAGGACGCAGCATTTCTGCTGCGCCCTTCCGGGAAGTTCGGTCTCTGCGCTGCGGCGGGATCAGGCGACGGCGAGAGCCTTCACGCGGGCCGACAGACGCGACATTTTCCGCGCCACGGTGTTCTTGTGCAGAACGCCCTTGGTGATGCCGCGGGCCAGTTCCGGCTGCGCGCTTTTCAGAGCGGTGGCGGCAGCGCCCTGGTCGCCCGAGGCCAGCGCCTCTTCGACCTTGCGCAGGAAGGTGCGGATGCGCGAGCGGCGCGCCTTGTTCACGTCTTGCCGGCGCTCGTTCTGGCGTGCGCGCTTCTTGGACTGGGGCGTATTGGCCATAGGTCGGTGTTCCGTTCAAGTTCGGGTAAATCTGAAGCCGCGCTTCTAGTCGCGACTCGGGGACAAGTCAACTGGCCGCGGGCACATTCAAGCGCGGGCCGGCAGTTTTCAGCGGTCGCGGAACTGCGGCTGGCGCTTTTCGAGGAAGGCCCCCATGCCCTCCTTCTGGTCCTCGGTGGCAAAGAGGGCGTGGAACAGCCGCCGCTCGAACAGCACCCCTTCACGCAGGGTGGTCTCGTAGCTGCGGTTCACCGCCTCCTTGACCGCCATGACAGTCAGCGCGGATTTCTCGGCGATCTTCTTGGCGATGGCCAGCGCCTCGGGCACCAGCTTGGCGGGCGGCACCACGCGGCTGACGAGGCCCGAGCGTTCCGCCTCGGCCGCATCCATGAAGCGGCCGGTCAGGTGCATGTCCATCGACTTGGACTTGCCGACGAAGCGGGTCAGCCGCTGGGTGCCGCCGATGCCGGCGACGACGCCGAGGTTGATCTCGGGCTGGCCGAACTTGGCGGTTTCGGAACAGATGATGAAGTCGCACATCATCGCCAGCTCGCAGCCGCCGCCGAGGGCATAGCCCGACACGGCGGCGATGATCGGCTTGCGGACGCGGGCGATTGCCTCGCCTTCGGGGGCGAAATAGTCGGCGCCGAACATGTCCACGAAGCTTTTCTCGGACATTTCCTTGATGTCGGCGCCAGCCGCGAAGGCCTTTTCGGACCCGGTCAGCACGATGCAGCGCACTTTGTCATTGGCGTCGAGTGCCTTCAGCGCCTCGGCCAGCTCGCCCAGCAGCTGCGAGTTGAGGGCGTTGAGCGCATCGGGCCTGTTGAGGCGGATCAGGGCGACGGAGTGTTCGATCTCGACGATCAGCGTCTGGTAGGCCATAGGGCAACACCTTTCCTTCGGTCCGGCCAGACTCCTAGCAGGACCGAGGCCTTTGGCAAGCAGGTTTGCCCTAATGCTGGCAGGACGGGCACCAGAAAGTGGAGCGTCCGGACTGCACGATCCGGGTAACAGTATCGGTGCAACCGGGGGCGGTGCAGGGTTCACCCTCGCGCCCGTAAACGCGGAAGGCGTGCTGGAAATAGCCAAGCTCGCCCCCGGTCTGGCGGTAGTCGCGCAGCGAGGAGCCGCCGGCCTCGATCGCCTCGGCCAGCACGTCCCGGATCAGCGGCACCAGCGCAGCGGCCTGCGGCGCAGTCAGGCTGCCAGCGGCGCGGCGCGGGTCGATGCCGGCGCGGAAGAGCACTTCGCAGACGTAGATATTGCCAAGGCCGGCGACGACGCGCTGATCGAGCAGCAGCGCCTTGATCGGCGCGGCGCGGCCGTGGAGGCGCGCCGTCAGATAGTCCTCATGGAAGTCGTTGCCGAAAGGCTCGGGGCCGAGACCCTTCAGCAGCCAGTGGGTGTCGCCCGTAGGATAGAGGTCCATCGCACCGAAGCGGCGGGCATCGTTGAAGGTGACGCGGGCGCCGCCGTCCATTTCCAGCACGACATGGTCATGCTTTTCGGGCGCGGGGTGGGTGTGGTGGAACTCGCCCAGCATCGCGCCCGACACCAGCATCCGGCCCGACATGCCAAGGTGGATCAGCAGCGTCTCGCCAGTGGAAAGGTCGCCAAGGATGTACTTCGACCGGCGCCGCAGCGCCAGCACCTGCGCGCCGGCCAGCCTCTCCGCCATCCGCTCCGGCAGCGGCCAGCGCAGGTCGGGGCGGTTCACCGCGGCGGCAAGGATCGCGCGCCCCTCCATCGCGGGCAAAAGCCCGCGGCGGACGGTTTCGACTTCGGGCAGTTCGGGCACGGGCGGTACTTTCGATTGGTTGCGCCCGATCTAGGGCGGCGCGGCCTGCGGCACAATGATGGTTGGCCTCGGCCCGGATCGGAGTATATCCCCCGTGAGGCAATTTCGGGCAGGGCGCGCAGATGACCGACGACAGGCAGACCACCACGCATTTCGGCTTCCAGACCGTGAACGAAGGCGAGAAAGCCGGGATGGTGCATGGCGTGTTCAGCCGCGTCGCCTCGAAATACGACATCATGAATGACGTGATGAGCGTCGGCATCCACCGCATCTGGAAGGATGCGATGATGGACTGGCTGGCGCCGCGGCCGGGGCAGAAGCTGCTGGACGTGGCGGGCGGCACCGGCGATGTCGCCTTCCGCTTCCTGCGCCGCGCGCCGGGGGCGACGGCCACGGTCTGCGACATGACCGAGAGCATGTTGGTGGAAGGCCAGAAGCGGGCCGAGGCCGAAAGCCTTGCCGGGCAGCTGGACTGGGTGGTGGGCGATGCAATGGCCCTGCCCTTCGCGGACAGCAGCTTTGACGTCTATACGATCAGCTTTGGCATCCGCAACGTGACCCGGGTGCAGGACGCGCTGGCCGAGGCGTTCCGGGTGCTGCGCCCCGGCGGGCGGCTGATGGTGCTGGAGTTCAGCCAGCTGCCGAACCCCGGCCTGCAATGGGCCTATGACCGCTATTCCTTCAACGTGATCCCGGTGATGGGGCAGGTCATCGCCGGCGACCGCGACAGCTATCAGTACCTGGTGGAATCGATCCGCAAGTTCCCCGATCAGGAAACCTTCGCGGGCATGATCCGGCAGGCGGGCTTTGGCCAGGTGAGCTACCGCAACCTGTCAATGGGCATCGCGGCGCTGCATTCGGGCTGGAAGATCTGATGCGCGGACCGCACAACCTGTGGCGGCTGATCCGCACCGGCGCGACCTTCGAGCGGACCGGGGCGATGAAGGTCGCGCTGGAGGCGATGGAGGTGCCACCGCGGCTGCGGCTGCTGGCGCGGGTGATGGGCTGGCCGTTCAAATGGCTGGGCTACAAGGGCGATCCGGCGCTGCCGCCGGTGACGCGGGCGATCACCGCTTTGGGGCCGGCCTATATCAAGTTCGGGCAGGTGCTGTCGACGCGCCCCGATGTGGTGGGGCCAGAGCTGGCGCTGCAGCTGCGGATGCTGCAGGATCGCCTGCCGCCCTTCGACATTGCCACCGCCAAGGCGAGTTTCGAGAGCGATATCGGCCTGCCGGTCGATCAGGTGTTCAGCGCCTTTTCCGAACCCGTCGCCGCGGCCTCCATCGCGCAGGTCCACCGCGCGACGCTGGCCGCGACCGGGCAGGACGTCGCCGTCAAGGTGCTGCGCCCCGGGATCGAGCGGGCCTTCCGCCGCGATGTCGATGCCTTCCACCTTGCCGCCGCGATCATCGAGCTGGCCTCGCCCGCCTCGCGCCGCCTGCGCCCGTCGGAGGTGATCCGGCATTTCGAGGGCGTGGTGCTGGGAGAGCTGGACCTGCGGCTGGAGGCGGCCGCCGCCTCGGAATTCGCCGCCAACACCAAGGATGATGCCGGCTTCCGGGTGCCAACGCCGGTCTGGCACCTGTCGGGCCGCCGGGTGATGGTGATGGACTGGGCCGAGGGCACGCCGATGGGCGATGTGCCGGCGATCCTGGCGGCAGGGCATGACGCCCCGGCGCTGGCGCGGCGGGTGCTGGAGCTGTTCCTGAGCCATGCGCTGCGCGACGGCTATTTCCATGCCGACATGCATCAGGGCAACCTGAAGGTCGCGGCGAATGGCGACATCATCGCCTATGATTTCGGGATCATGGGCCAGATCGACGAATATACCCGCCGGGTGTATGCCGAGATCCTGATGGGCTTCATCGCCAAGGATTACCGCCGCGTCGCCGAGGTGCATTTCGAGGCCGGCTATGTGCCGCGCGACCGCGACGTGGACGCCTTCGCCCGGGCGCTGCGGGCGGTGGGCGAGCCGATCTTCGGCATGGATGCCAGCCAGATCTCGATGGCGCGGCTGCTGGCCTATCTGTTCGAGGTGACCGAGCGCTTCGGGATGGAGACGCGGACCGAGCTGATCTTGCTGCAGCGCACGATGGTGGTGGTGGAGGGCGTGGCGCGCTCGCTCGACCCGCATCTGAACATGTGGCAGGGCGCGCGGCCGGTGGTGGAGCGCTATATCCGCGAGAACCTGGGGCCCAAGGCGATGCTGCGCGACCTTGCCCGCACCGCACGGGTGCTGGGGCGCTTCGGGCCGCGCCTGCCCGCGCTGGCCGAAGCCGCGCTGATCCGCCAGACGGAACCGGCGGTGGTGGTGACCGTCCGCTCGCGCCGCCGGGCCGCGGGCTGGATGGCGCTTGGGGCTGCGATTGCGCTGGCCGGGGTGGCGGTGGCAGAGATGCTGTGAGGGGGCTTGGCCCGGTCAGCCGGCCTTCTCGGACCGTGCGAGCACGATGGCCGCAGTTCCCATGAGGCCGGCCGATAGGCGGTTCACGATGCGCCGCCGGAGCGGGGTCAGGGCGCGCGCCCCCATCGCCGCGCCCGCTCCGATCCAGAGCAAGGCCGCGAGAGCCTCGGCTAGGACGTAGAGCCCGCCGAGTGCGAAAAGCTGCAGCGTCACCGGTCCCGCGCCGGTCAGGAACTGGGGGAGAAACGCGGTCAGCAGCAGATAGGCTTTCGGATTGGCCATGAGGGTCAGGAACTCTCGTCGCATCAGGGCCCGGTCCTCTGGCAGCTCGACCCGCGCCGCACTATCAGCGATCCAGAATTGCCGCGCGAGGTAGACGAGGTAGCCGACACCCAGCCACTTCAGCGCCACGAACGCGATTTCGGACATGCGCAGCACGGCATCGAGACCGAAGGACACCAGGACGACCAGAACCGCCCAGGCCGCGAGGCGCCCGATGATGGCCTTGGCGGCGCGGCGCCAGCCCGATTTCGCCGCCGAGGTGAAGGCCAGGAGGTTGTTCGCGCCGGGCGACGCGCCCAGCAGGAAAGCGGACGGAAGGAAGATCAGGATCTGCTCGAGCGTCATGCCGGATTCCCTCTGGAATAGATCGGCGGCCTGTTCCTATGCCCGAACGCCGGACCGTCGGCTTCGTTCCCCGTTCTGCCCGCCCGGGGCCGGCGCGGGGGCACCTGCCTTGTGCAACCGGAGCAGCGTCTGACCGGGCCCCGCTGCAATCGGAGCCTTTCGCGGAGGGGCATCGGTGCACCCTGCCGCCCTCGGTCATCCGGCAGGGCGACCCTGCAGGCCATACGCCACGTTGCCCTGACCGCTGTCCCGGGGCTGAGAGCGTCCTCTCGCCTATTCCGGCGTCCTGAGCGCGGTCACCGCATCCGAGGCGACCTCGACCCCGCCCTCCAGCACCAGCACCACGGCGCCGGCCTCGCTGCGGGCCTCGATGATCTGGCCGTAGGTCTCGACCGCTTCGGTGCCGATCAGCTCGCCGTTGCTGTAGCTCTCCAGGGTGAACCTGTAGGCGCCGTTCGCAAGTGGGGCGCCGGTCTTGTCGGTACCGACCCATTCGATCTCGGCCGCGCTCGGCGACACCGCCTCTTCCGCAACGAGCTTGCCGGCGGAATCATAGACCGCCAGCACCGCCTGGTCGGCGCCCCCGGCTGGCGCAAGCTCAAGCGTAACCGGCGCGCCGTCGAACCAGACCGGCGCCTCGGCCCGCGCCTCCATCCCGACCCAGCCGGCGAGGTCGGACATGTTCATCAGCCCGACCTGCGCGATCAGGTCCTGCATCAGGTCATTGGTCAGCACCTGCTGTTCCACCCCCGAGAAGGTGGCGAGCTGCACGGCCAGATCCGAGGATTCCATCGGGTTCAGCGGGTCCTGATTCTCCATCTGCGTCGTCAGCATCAGCAAGAAGGTCTCGTAGTCGCTGCTGACGGTGGCGGCATCGGTGGTCGTGGTCGCCGTGGTGGTGGTGATGGCCGGGGCGGCGGAAGTTGCGGTGATGGTCATGTCGGTCTCCTTGCGGGTCAGATGCGCAGGTCGAGCCCGGCGGCGGCGGCGGGGCGCTTGGGGGCGGTGGGCGCGGCGGCGGGCTGCGGCGCTGCAGGCGGCGGGGCGGGCGCGGCCGGATCGGGCGGCGCGGTCTGCGGGTCGCGGGGGGCGGGCCGGTCCTGCTGGGTGAAGCTGAAGGACAGGTCGGAAAAGCCGATCTCGCGGAAATCGCGCGCCAGCTGGTCGATATTGCGGCGCATGAGGTCGAGGGTTTCCGGCCGCTCGGCAGTGACGGCGAGCACCAGCCCGGCCTCGGAGGTGGAGAGGGTCAGCCGCACTCGGCCCAGCTCCTCGGGCGAGAGGGTCAGCTCCACCGGCCGGTCGGGGAAGCGTGCCACCGCGGCCGCAAGCTGCGGGCCGAGGGCGGGGGTGGAGGGGGAGGGGCCGGCCTCGGCCGCGCGTGGCAGGCCGGTCTCGGCTGCCGGGGGGAGCGGAGGCGACGCGGCCAGCGCGAGGGGCGCGGGGGAGGCCGCCTGCTCGGCCGGCGCGGACGCCCCCGTGGACGCGAAGGGGGACGCGAGGGAGGACTGCGGCATATCGGCAGACCCGCCGGCGTAAGGGGACGCGGCTTCGGGCGCGGCGGGCGCGTCGCCCCGGGCTGCGGGGACGGGATCGGAAACAGGCGCAGCCTCGGGCCCGGGGAGGGAACCGCCGGGCGCGGACGGCTCCGCAGCGAAGGAGCTGGCGGCCGAGGCTTGGGCCGGGAGGGTGGCCAGATTGGGCGCCGGTGGGCTGGCGCGAACCTCGCCGCTGTCGGGGGTGCGCGTCGGCACGGCATTGGCGGGGACAGCCGGCGACCGGAGCGCCGGCGATGATGGCCCCGCGGCCGCCGCCGCGGCAAGCACCACGGCAAGTATGGGTGCCGCAGCGGGGGGCGGCGCTGCGCCGGAGTTGGCAAGCTGGCTGGCAGCGAAGCCGGCACTGCGGCGCGAGTCGACTGAGGAGGGGAGTTCGGCGCGCTCGGGGCCGGTGCGCTCGGGGCCGGTGCGCTCGGGGCCGGTGCGCTCGGGGCCGGTGGACACGGGGCCGGTGGACACGGGGCCGGTGGACACGGGGAGCGGGGGAGAGCCCGCAAGCGCTGTCGAGGCGGAGGCAGCGGTGTGGGAGGGATCGGCGGCAAGGGGCCCGGCCTGCGAGGAAGCGACCGCAGGTTCGGGCCTTGGCGCCAATTCTGCAGGTGCCGTTGGGGCGGGCGGCGCCAGCCCTGCGGCCGGCGGCGCGCCGACCGATTCGGGGGGAACCGCGGCGGTCGGGGGCGCCGGCGAGGGAGGCTCGGCGCCGGGGATGGGCCCGATCCTGCCCTGCCAGAGCGACAGAGCGGGATCGGTCACCGCGGGAGCCGGCGCGGAAGCCGCCTCGCCGGACATGAAGGACACTGGCGGCGCCGAGGCCACAGAGGGCACGGGCAGCAGCGCGCGCGCGGCCGCTGGCGGGCCGACTGGCCCCGGGTCCGCGCCGTCGGCTGCGGGGACCTGCGGCGGCGCGGCAGGTCGCAAGGCAGCGACAGCCGCGGCCTCGAGGGACAACCCGCGCCGCAAGTGGGCATCCGCCGCCCCGCCCTCCTGCGGGCCGGGAGCCATGCGGGAAGGGTCCGGCTGCGGACCTGTCGGGGCGAGGGCAGGAACCGCCTCGCCTATATCCTGTGAAGGCAGGCCCGCGGCACCGGTTGCAGCCGATGCCCCGGGCAGCAGCGCCGCGGGCAGCACCGCAGCGGACACGGGCATCGGCGGGGGCGCTGCGGTGGTGGGCCCTGCCAGGGTTTGCGCCCGCGGCAGGGCGGAGGAGAGCCCGGGCGCCGGAGCCTCGGCAGGTGGCGGCAGGGGCAGGGTCGGGATCTGTGGCACCGCCAGCGTGGCTGCGGCAAGTGGCAGCGCGTCGGCGCCGGGGCCGGCAGGAAATGCAGGGACGGGGGCACCGGGAGCGATGGCGGTGGTGTCGGAGGCGCCCCGGTCGGGATCTGTGGGGGCAGCGTCGGGGGCAGCAGCCCCCACCGCGGGGCCCTGCCCGGCCGGAGCGGCTGGCAGCGCGAGGTGCGGGTCCGGCATCCCGGCGGCCCCGGGCAAGGCAGCGGAGTGCAAGGCCGGCGGCAGGGCAGCGGCTGCGAACCGGTCGGAGATGCCGGGGGCGAGGGTCCAGGGGAACGGCGCAGGATCGGCCTGCGCGCGGTCTGCCTGCAGATCGGGATCGAAGCGCTCAGCGCCCGGTTCGGCGGCGCCCGGTGGCAAAGCCGCCGGGGCCGGGTTGGATTGCATCAGGGCGGAAAGGGCCGCCTCGCCCGGAAATGCCATTGTCATCCGCACCACGACTTCTGCCGCCAATGACCGGACCCTTGCAGAACAAGATTACCGGATATTTACCCCCCGCCCGCCATGCTGCGCAAAGTCCGGCCAATTCGACAGGCTGGCCCGCCCCGAAGGACCGCCGATGATCCCTGCGCCCCTGCCGCTTGCCCAGGCCCCTGCCCCCCAGCCGCCGCGCGATGCCGCGCTGTGGAAGGCGGCGCAGGACCTGGAGGCGGCCTTCCTTGCGGAAATGCTGGCGGCGGCGGGACTTGGCGCCGCGCGCGACAGCTTCGGTGGCGGCGCGGGCGAGGAGCAGTTCGCCTCGTTCCTGCGGCGCGAACAGGCGGGGGCGATGGTGGAAAGCGGCGGCATCGGGCTGGCCGAAAGCCTTTACGAGGCGCTGAAGGAGACGGGCGATGCTGAAGGAGACCGGCGATGATGTCTGACGAGCGGCAGATCTGGCAGCGGCTGGGGCAGTTGCTGGAGCAGGAGGCAGAGGCGATTCGCGGCGGCGACCTGCTGGCGCTGGCGCGGCTGGCGCCGGAAAAGGCGACGCTGGTCGCCGCGGTTGAGGCGGGGGTGCAGGGCGGGGTCGCGCCGCCGGGCGCGGCGGAGGCGCTGGCCGGGCTGCGCCGGCAGGCGGCAGCCAACCAGCGCCGGCTTGGCGCCACGCTCAAGGGGCTGCGCGCCGCGCTGCGCCGGCTCGACGGGCTGCGCCGGGCGGGACGCAGCTTGCAAAGCTATGACGCCTCGGGCCGCCCGCAGACGATCGGCGCGCCGCAAGGCAGCCTGGAGCGGCGGGCCTGAGCAGGGCCCGCGGCGCCTGCCCCGCAGGTTAAGCCGCGGATTTGTCGAAAAATCCCGCGGCATCGGATGCGGCACTTAGCGAACTCTTAGAGATTGGCGGCGATGGTCGCCCTTGCATCCTTGAAGGGGGTGACGCGGTGACGGGGCTCCCGCCCGCACAGGTCAGAACGCCGTAGGCGCTGCCCGGAAGGGCGGCATGTGAAACAGCCGGCGCAAAGCGCCGAACCCATAGGATGAGCAAATGTCGAGCATTCTGACGAATACCAGCGCGATGGTCGCGCTGCAGACGCTGAAGGGCATCAACTCCGGCCTCGCCAAGACCCAGTCGGAGATCTCCACCGGCAAGTCGGTGGCCAATGCCAAGGACAATGCCGCGGTCTGGGCAATTTCCAAGGTGATGGAATCGGACGTGAAGGGCTTCTCCGGCATCTCGGACAGCCTTGCTTTGGGCGAGTCGACCGTCGCCGTGGCCCGGAAGGCCTCGGAAACGATCACCGACCTTCTGACCAGCATGAAGGGCAAGATCGTTGCGGCGCAGGAAAACAACGTGGACCGCGACAAGCTGCAGACCGATGTCGATGCGCTGGTCGAGCAGATCACCTCGGTCGTCAGCGCCGCGCAGTTCAACGGCCTGAACCTCGTCGATGGCAGCGTCAGCAGCGCGACCGTGCTGTCCTCGCTGGACCGCGATTCGGCCGGCGGCGTCACCTCCTCGTCGATCACCGTGACCGCGCAGAACCTGTCCACCGGCGACTACGTGACCAATGACGTCTTCTCGGCGTCGACTGGGGGCGATATCTCGACCGACGAAGACACCTTCGTCCTGACCCTCGACCAGGCCGGCGGCACGGATGACATCACGTTCAAGGACGGCACCGAGGACTGGGCCGCCGGCGACAAGATCACCATGCGGATCGGCGAGCAGACGGCCAGCTTCACCCTGTCCGAAGACGATCTTGTGGATGCCGACGCCGATGGCAGCCCCGACAGCTCGATCCCCGACGTGATCGCCCTGGGCATGAAGAACGCCATCGACGCGCTCGGGATCGAAGGGCTGAGCGTGGTCTATGACAGCGGCACGCCCGGCGAGCTGAGCTTCACCAATGACGGCGACGTCGATCTTGCGGTCAGCGGCCAGTACAGCAATGCCAGCTCGGGCGGGCTCGGGGCGCTGGCCTCGATCGACGTGTCGAACGCCACCAACGCCGCAACCGCGCTTGGCACCATCGAGACGTTGATCCAGACGGCGGTGGACGCGGCGTCCGAGTTCGGTTCGGTGGAAACCCGCATCACCACGCAGGCCAGCTTCATTTCTGACCTGACCGACGCGATGAAGACCGGGATCGGCTCGCTGGTCGATGCCGACATGGAAGAGGCCTCGGCCCGCCTGCAGGCGCTGCAGACCCAGCAGCAGCTGGGTATCCAGGCGCTGTCGATCGCCAACCAGCAACCGCAGAACATCCTCTCGCTGTTCCAGTGATGACGGCAGGGGGCGCGCCGCCGCGCGCCCCCGTTCCGCGCGGCCCCGCTCCGCACGGCCTGTCCGCGACCTGACCCAATCATCACCAGGAGGGAGTTCCCGTGAACGCCGCCAATCTGGCCAAAACGGCCTATACTGCCCGAGAGCAGCCAACGCGCACCCTGCGCGGCACCGAATACGAGGTCTTCGCCCGCATCACCCATCGCCTGAAGGCCGCCCATGCGCTTGGCGATGCCGGCTTCGCCTCGCTGGCCCGGGCCATCTATGACAACCGCCGGCTGTGGACGATGCTGGCCGCCGATGTCGCCGATCCCGGCAACCAGTTGCCGGCGCCGCTGCGCGCCCAGATCTTCTACCTTGCGGAATTCACCAACCTGCACTCCTCCAAGGTGTTGGCCGGCACCGCGAGTTCGGAGGTGCTGATCGACATCAACACCTCGATCATGAAGGGCCTGCGCCAGCAAGGTGGCAGGTCATGACCGGCCTTGTCCTGAAACTCGCGCCCAAGGAGCGGGTGCTGATCAACGGTGCGGTGATCGAGAATGGCGATCGCCGCTCGCGGCTGGCGATCATGACGCCCAATGCCCATATCCTGAGGCTGCGCGACGCGATCCACCCCGAGGAGGTGACGACGCCGGTGCGCCGGGTCTGCTACATCGCGCAGCTGGTGCTGTCGGGCGACGCCGATCCCGGCGATGCGCGGATGCAATTGCTGCGCGGCATCGAGCAGCTGAGCCAGGTGCTGACCGACCATGACAGCCGCGCCCATCTGACGATGGCGACGACGGCGGTGCTGGAGGACCAGCACTACCAGGCGCTGAAGGCGCTGCGCTGCCTGCTGCCCCGGGAGGAGCGGCTCTTCGCCGCCTCGCGGCCATGAGCTTCGCGCCGGTCGTGCCTCTGGGCGGCTTCGCCGGCTGGTCCTTCCTGACCCGCACGATGGAGGCGCAGAAGCAGGCCTTCACCGAGCAGGCCAGCGTGCAGCGCGACACCGACTATTTCCGCGAGAAGATCGGCAGCGTGAAGACGGCCGAAGACCTCGTCTCCGACCGCCGCCTGCTGCGGGTGGCGCTCGGCGCCTTCGGGCTGCAGGATGACATCGACAGCACCTTCTTCATCCAGAAGGTGCTGGCCGATGGCACGTTCGACACCGATGATCTGGCCAACAAGCTGGCGGACAAGAGCTATTACCAGCTGGCAAGTGCCTTTTCCTTCGACCTTGGCACCCCCAGCACCCAGATCTCGACCTTCGCCGATGAGATCATCGCGGCCTTCCAGGACCGGCAGTTCGAGGCGACGGTGGGCGAGGTCGACGACAACATGCGCCTTGCCCTGAACGCCCGCCGCGAGTTGGCGGATCTGGCCGGCAAGGACAGCTCCGAGGATACCAAGTGGTTCACCATCCTCGGCTCCGAACCGCTGCGCAGCCTGTTCCAGACCGCCTTTGGCCTGCCGACCGCGTTTGCCTCGATCGATCTCGACCAGCAGCTTGCCACGATGAAGGATCGCGCGGATCGCTATCTGGGAAGCGGCGAGGTCGCGCAATTTTCCGAACCGGAGCGGGTGGACGAGTTGATCAAGCTGTTCTTGCTGCGCGGGCAGGCGCAGGAGGTCACCAGCCTCAGCGGCGGGGCCGTGGCGCTGACCCTGTTGCAGAATGCGCAATCCGGCAGCCTGCTGTCGCAGCTGGCATGACGCGCGCGGGCTGAAATCGGGCGCCACCCCGTGCGGCCGGCGACGGACGGGTTTTGCGCGAGGGTCCGGCAATCCGGCCGCGCCGCGGAGCCGGCCGGTGCCGGTCGAGCACCCGTGAGCCGATGGCCGAGAGGCCGACCCACCGCGAGGGCCGCCGCCGACATGTTCCTCGCCGCGACCCGGCCGCGCCGCCAACTCCTTCACCCGACCCGTTCACCCGGCCCGGTGGGAGACCGCGCCTACGGCGCCCCTCGCGCATCCGCGCGAAGCCGGCCCCGGGCGGCCGGAGATCCTGATCGGCTTGAAGATTGCCTTGCTTCGGGCCACCGCGCAAAGCGCGCATCGGGAGACATCTCGCCCTGTCGGCTCATCAATGGCTCCCCTCCGCGCGTGCGGGCTGCGCCGGCCGAGCGCCACATGGTGGCGGACAGGATCGGCCCAGGCAGCCCTCTCGGCGTCTGCGCAAGGCCGGCCGACCCGAGCCACCAGCCTCGGCCGATCAGCCTTTGGCGGCCGCACGGCGTTTGGCACTGCCGCCCATGCGCGAGGCCGGCTCCAGACGCGGCGCGCCCGAGCGCCGGCATCGCCTGAGCCGCGCCGGCTGGGCAGAACCGGCCCCGCAGAACTGCCCCCGCAAAACTGGCCCGGGCCGCGCCGCGCCCCCGACCACGCGGCTGCCGCGGCGGCGTGTCGGGCGCGGCGCTGTCCGCCTGCACGGCCGGCTAGGCACGCGGCCCGCCCGAAGCGCGGCCGGGGGCAGGCGTCATGGGCGCTGCGCCGGCAAGGCAGGCCTTCAGCCGGGCAAAGCTGGCCGCGACGCCGGCCTCGCCATCCTCGGCCAGAAAGCCGTCCAGCGCCGGCCAGACCCGGATCGCCGCGTCGATCTGCGCATCGCTGCCCGCGGCATAGAGCCCGGCGCGGATCATCATCTCGGCGCGGTCATAGGCCCCGAGCAGCCGCCGCGCCTCGGAAATCAGCTGGTTTTCCGCATCACTCGCCGCTGCGGGCAGCGAGCGCGAAACCGAGCGCAGGAGGTCTATGGCGGGAAAGCGGCCGCGCTCGGCAATCGCGCGGTCCAGCACCACATGGCCATCGAGCACGCCGCGCAGGATATCGGCCACCGGCTCCTCCATGTCCGACCCCGCGACCAGCACAGAGAACACGGCGGTGATGTCGCCGGAGCCCTCGTGCCCCGGCCCCGCCCGCTCGGCCAGGGACATGATCTGATGCGAGGTCGAGGGCGGGAAGCCGCGCAGGGTGGCGGGCTCGCCGGCCGCCAGCGCCACCTCGCGGTGCGCCTCGGCAAAGCGGGTGATGCTGTCGGCGAGCAGCAGCACATGGCGGCCCTCGTCGCGGAAATGCTCGGCGACCGCCATCGCGGCCCAGGCGCAGCGGCGGCGGACCAGCGGCGACTGGTCCGAGGTGGCGGCGACGATCACCGCGCGCGCCATCCCCTCGGGCCCCAGCACGGTTTCGACGAACTCGCGCAGCTCGCGCCCGCGCTCGCCCACCAGCGCGATCACCACGACGTCGGCTGCGACCCCGCGCGCGAACCTGCCCAGAAGCGAGGACTTGCCCACGCCCGAGCCGGCAAAGAGCCCGATCCGCTGGCCGCGCACCAGCGGCAGCAGCGTATCGAAGACGGCGACGCCGGTCGGCAGCCGCGGCCCCAGCCGCCCGCGCTGCGCGGCGGGGGGCGGCGCGGCGTGCAGCGGCCGCTGGACGGGACCGGGGCGCAGCGCCCGCCCGTCCAGCGGCAGGCCGGCCGGATCGACGATGCGGCCGATCCAGGCGGCCGAGGGCGCGATGCCGCCCTGCCCCGTCAGCTCCACCGGATCATCCAGCGCGACACCATCCGGCGCGCCATCGGTCAGCACCGTCACCGCCTCTGGCGCCAGCGCCAGCACCTCGCCGGCCAGCATCCGGCCGCTGGCGCAGAGGATGCGCACCCCGTCGCCCTGCGCGGCATGGGGGCCGAGGCCGCGCACCAGCACGGTGCCACGCCCGACCGCCGCCACGCGCCCGACAGGGCGGATCTGCGAAAGGGCCGCGATTTCCGCGCAAAGCCGATCAAGTTCTGCGAATGCCATCCTGTCCTCGCTTTGTTCATGAAAGGTTTTCTAAACGAATCGGAGTTAAGGCTTGATTGAAAGCTCGGAGGAGAAGCCCCGATGTTCCAACAGCCAGAGATCATGCGCATGGCGCAGGCGATGGCATCGCACGCCGCGCAGCGGCAGAATGCGGTGGCGCAGAACATCGCCAATGCCGACACGCCGGGCTATGCCGCCCGCGACCTTGCCCCCTTTGCCGAAACCTATGCCGCCGCCGATGGCTTGGCCCTGCGCCAGACCCGCGCCGGGCATCTGGGCGCGGGCGAGTCGCCCGGGCCGGGGATGATCCCGCGCAGCAATCCCGGCACCCGCGCGCCCAATGGCAACTCTGTCTCGCTGGAAGGCGAGATGGTCAAGGCGGTGGAGGTAAAGCGGCAACACGACCTGGCGTTGACGCTCTACAAGACCTCGCTCGGGGTGCTGCGCACCTCGCTCGGCCGTAGCTGAGGGAGGGCGGGATGAGCGATTTCAGCAATGCCCTGGCGCTGTCGGCCAGCGGGATGCAGGCCCAGGCGATGCGCCTGCGCCACGTCTCCGAGAATATCGCCAATACCGACACGCCCGGCTATCACCGCAAGACCGCCCCTTTCGAGGAGCAGGTCGAGGGAGGGCGCCGCACCGGGCTGGTCACGCTTGGAGCGGTCGATCTCGACCGGTCCGAGCTGGCGCAGATCTACGATCCCGGCCATCCGATGGCCGATGAGAACGGCTATCACGACGGCTCGAATGTCGATCTGGTGGTCGAAATCGCTGACGCGCGCGAAGCGCAGCGCAGCTACGAGGCGAACCTCAGGATGTTCGATCAGGCCCGGCAAATGTCGGCAAGCCTGCTCGATCTCCTGCGCCGATAGGGCAAGGAGGGATCCAGAATGGACGTAAGAACCTCTTTCGCCGCGCAGGCCTATGCGCAGTCCCGTCCGGCCACGGCTCCAAAGCCGGGGCCGGCGGGTTCTGCGGCCGAGGGCGGCTTTGCGGGCTATGCCAAGGACTTTGCCCAGACGCTGCAGGCCGGCGAGGATACCGCACGCGCCGCGATGATGGGCGGCGCCGATCCCCATGCGCTGGTGCAGGCATTGGCCGCGACCGAGCTTGCGGTCGAAACCGCGGTGACGCTGCGCGACAAGGTGGTCGAGGCCTACCAGGAAATCCTGAGGATGCCGGTATGACGATGGATGACGCCATCTTCTTCGACACGCTGCGCCAGGCCCTGTGGATCGCGGTGCTGATCTCGGCGCCGCTGCTGGCGGTGGCGCTGGTCGCGGGGGTCGCCGTCGGCCTGTTCCAGGCGCTGACTTCGGTGCAGGAGATGACGCTGACCTTCGTGCCCAAGGTCGGGCTGATGCTGGCGGTGTTCTGGGTGTCGATGTCCTTCATGTCCGAGGCGCTGGTGTCGTTCTTCACCACGCGGCTGATCCCGATGATCGCGGGGGGCTGAGCCATGGACAATGCCGGCTATACCACGCTGGGTCGCCAGTCGGGCCTGCTGGCCGAGATGCAGGCAGTGGCCAACAACATCGCCAACCTCTCTACCGCGGGCTTCCGCAAGGAAGGCGTGATCTTCGCCGAGCATGTCGCGGCCCTGGGCGGCGACGAACCCTCGCTGTCGATGGCCCATGCCAGCGCCCGGATCGTGGACCTTCAGCAGGGGCCGCTGACGAAGACCGGCGGCACCTTCGACTTCGCCATCGAGGGCGAGGGCTTCTTCCTGATCGAGACGCCGGAGGGCAACCAGCTGACCCGCGCCGGCAGCTTCACCCCCTCGGCCGAGGGCGAGCTGGTCACGCCCGACGGCCACCGCCTGCTCGACGGCGGCGCGGCCCCGGTCTTCGTGCCGCCCGGCGCCGGCACCGTGGCTCTGGCCGCCGATGGCACGCTGTCCGCCGATGGCACGCCGGTTGCGCAGATCGGGCTTTTTGCGCCCACCGACCCGAACGGGTTGCGGCACCGCGGCGGCACCCGTTTCGACGCCGAGGCGGGGGTGGAGCCGATCGAGGGCGCCGCGATCCTGCAGGGCTATGTCGAAAGCTCCAACGTCAACGCGGTGGAGGAGATCGCGCGGATGATCGAGGTGCAGCGCGCCTACGAACTTGGCCAGACCTTCCTTGACCGAGAGGACGAACGCATCCGCGGCGTCATCTCCGCCCTCAGCCGCTAGGAGCCCTCATGCGCGCCCTTCAGATCGCAGCCACCGGCATGAGCGCCCAGCAGATGCGGGTCGAGGTGATCTCGAACAACCTCGCCAACATGTCCACCACCGGCTACAATGCCCGCCGCGCCGAGTTTGCCGACCTGCATTACCAGCAGGCCGCCCGCCCCGGCACGATCAACGCCACTGATGGCACGGTGCTGCCCACCGGCGTGCAGCTCGGCCTCGGGGTACGGGCGGCGGCGGTCTCGGTCAATATCGCGCAAGGCGCGCTGTCGCAGACCAGTGGCGATCTCGACATCGCCATCGAGGGCTCGGGCTATATCGAGGTGACGCTGCCCTCGGGCGCCTCGGCCTATACCCGCGATGGCGGGCTGAAACGCTCGCCCGACGGGCTGATCGTCACCTCCGACGGCTATGAGGTGGTGCCGGGCATCACCATTCCCGCCGATGCCCGCTCGCTGTCGATCAACGCCGCGGGCGAGGTCTATGCCTATTTCACCGACCGGATCGAGCCCGAGCTGCTGGGCCAGTTCACCCTCGCCGGCTTCACCAACGAGAAGGGGCTGGAGGCGATCGGCTCCAACCTCTTCCTCGAAACCGCCGCCTCGGGCCCCGCGCTGGTCTCCTCGCCGGGCGAGGATGGGCTCGGCACCCTGCGCCAGGGCTATCTCGAGGACAGTTCCGTCGATGCCGTGCGCGAGATCACCGAACTGATCGAGGCGCAGCGCGGCTATGAGATGAACGCCAAGGTCATCACCGCCGCCGACCAGATGCTCGGCGCAACCGCGCAGGTGCGGTGATGTTCGGACGCGAGATCTGGCTGCTGATCGTGGCGCTGCTGATGCTCGCCACCGGCGCGCGCGGCGAGATGCTGGTCGCCGCCCGCACCATCCGCGCGCAGGCCCTGATCGGTCCCGCCGATCTGGCCCGGGCGGAGGGCACGATGCCAAACGCCTTCGCCGACCCGGCGGAGGTACTGGGACAGGAGGCGCGGGTGGCGATCTATGCCGGCCGGCCGATCCTGGCCGGCGACATTGGCCCGCCAGCCCTGGTCGAGCGCAACCAGACGGTGACGCTGGTCTATTCCCGCGGCGCGCTGACCATCCTTGCCGAGGGCCGGTCCCTGGGCCGCGGCGGCGCGGGCGACAGCCTGCGCGCCATGAACATCGCCTCACGCACCACCGTCACCGGCCGCGTCGCCGGCGATGGCACCGTGCATGTGGGCCCCTGACAGATGAGGACGATGATGCGCCTGACCCCTGCCCTGCTGCTGATCGCGCTGCCCGCCTGCGCGCGGCTGGAAAATGTCGGCCGCGCGCCAGATTTCACCCCGCTGGAGGGCAGCGGCGAGTATTACGCGATGTCGGGGGGCACCCTGCCCGACCAGCTTGACCGGCCGATGCCGACGGATGGCGCCTCGCTCTGGTCCGGCAGCCGCGAGTCACTGCTCGGGGACCGGCGGGCCATGCAGCGCGGCGATATCCTCACCGTGGTGATCGAGATCGACGACCAGGCGCAAATCACCAACTCGACCGACCGCAGCCGCAGCGCCTCGGAGGAACTGGGCATCCCCAGCCTGTTCGGCATTCCGCAGCGGCTGGACCTGGAACTGCCAGAGGGCGCGACGCTTGGCGATGCCGTTTCAGGCGGCAGCACCTCGAGCTACCAGGGCGATGGCTCGGTCAGCCGCCAGGAGAAGCTGACCCTGCGGGTGGCCGCAACGATCACCGAACGAATGCCCAACGGCGTGCTGCGGGTGCAGGGCAGCCAGGAGGTGCGGGTCAACAACGAGATCCGCGAGCTGCTGGTCGCGGGCTTCGTGCGGCCCGAGGACATCTCGCGCCAGAACGAGGTGACCTATGACAAGATCGCCGGGGCGCGCATCTCCTATGGCGGGCGCGGCCAGATCACCGATGTGCAGCAACCCCGTTATGGACAGCAGGTCGCCGACATCCTGCTGCCGATGTAGCCGATGCTGCGCAAGCTGCTGCCGATCCTGCTGGCCCTGCTCGGCCTTGGCGCCGGCCTTGGCGCCGGCCTGGCGCTGAAGCCCGAGCCGCATCCCGAGGCGGCCGAGGAGGTCTGTGCCCCGCCGGTGCCGGCCGAAGCGGCCGGCGAAGCCGAAGGCGGCGAGGAAGTGATCCATGACTATGTGAAGATGAACAACCAGTTCGTCGTGCCGGTGGTCGAGGGCGGGCGGGTGTCCGCGCTGGTGATCCTGTCGATCAGCCTCGAGGTGCAGACGGCAACGGGCGAGCAGGTCTATCAGCGCGAGCCGAAGCTGCGCGACGGCTTCTTGCAGGTGCTGTTCGACCATGCCAATGCCGGTGGCTTCCGCGGCGCCTTTACCGAGGCGAACAACATGACGGTGCTGCGCAGTGCCCTCCTCGAGGTGGCGCAAAAGGCCCTGGGGCCGATCGTCAGCGATGTGCTGATCGTCGATATCGTGCGGCAGGACACCTGAAGGATTGCAGGCCGGGGCCGCCGCGGAGCCGGCCCGGCACCGGCGCCCCCGCTTCGGGCCGCGCTGGCGACCTCCGCTGCCGCAAGCGCTCCGGCGCCCGAAATGGCTGCCGCGCCGGGTCAGGTGTGCTGTACCGTTGCGGCCTTGGCGGGCTCAGCGCCGCCGGGCGCCTGCCGGGCCTTGCCCGCTCCGCCAGATCCTGCCGGGGATCTCCCCTCTTCGCTCACTCCTGCCGGCGGGCGTTGCGCTGCCTCTGGCGCTCTGCCCGCTCGGCAGCGGCGAGCCGGTCCAGCACGTCGCGGCGGCCTTCGGCGGTTGCAGCGGCCGCGCGGGCCTCGAGCCAGGCGGCGGTTTCGCGGGCCAGCGCAGGGTTGAGTGCCGCGCGGCGGGCGCGGACCCAGCCAAGAAACTGGTCGGTGCAGGCCTGAACCGCCGGAGAGCCATCGCCTTGCGCGCTGCCCCGCGCCTCGGCCTCTGCCGCCGCCAGCTGCGCCAGCGCCGCCAGTGTCACCGCGCGCGCGGCGCCGGCATCGCGCAGCGCCTGCAGCCGGCGGTCCCGCTCCAGCGCCGCCAGCCGCGCCAATGCCGAAAGCTCTCCGGTCATCGCCCTCCCCGGTCATGGCCCCAGCGGTCCCTGGCACGGCGACGCATCGCCTCGGCGAAGCGGATGGCGGCGGCGACGGCCTTGTACTGCTCGGGCCGGATCTCGCGCCCGATCTCGACGCTGGCATAGAGCGCGCGGGCGGTCGGCGGGTCGGAATGCAGCGGCACGCCCGCGGCGGCAGCGGCGGCGCGGATGCGGGCCGCGATCTCGTCGACGCCCTTGCCGACACAGACCGGCGCCCGGCCGCTGCCCCGCTCCCATTTCAGCGCCACCGCGAAATGGGTGGGGTTGACGATCACCACATCGGCGCCGGCGACATCTGCCAGCATCCGGTTCATCGCGATCTCGCGGCCGCGCTGCCGGCGCCGACCCTTCAGCTGCGGATCGCCCTCGCTCGCCTTGAACTCGTCGATCACCTCCTGCCGGGTCATGCGCAGGCGCCGCAACCGCTCGGACCATTGCCACAGGATGTCGGCAAGCCCCATCGCCAGGGCGATCCCAAGCACCAGTGCCAGGAAATCCAGCAGCAGATCGGCCAGCAGCGCCCCCGACATCGCCGCCGGCAGGTTTTGCGAGGACAGGATCGCCGGCATCTTGCTGGCCAGGAACATCCCCAGCAGCACCGAGACCAGCGCCAGCTTGACGAAGCTCTTGGCGAACTCGAACAGCCCGGCGCGGCCGAATTTCTGCGCGGCATTGGCAAGCGGCGACAGGCGCTTGAGGTCGGGCATCAGCTTTTCGGGCGCGAAGACGACGCCGCGCAGCGCCAGCAGCAGCACGAGCACCGCCAGCATCGGCGCCGCGAGCCAGGGCAGTGCGGCAAGCCCGGCATGTGCGATCAGCCCGCCGACCGGACCCGCCTCGCCCGCCAGCAGCAGCGGCGCCAGCCGGTCGGCCTGTCCCAGCAGCACCATCCCGGTCTCGCCCAGGGTCGTCACCGTCGCGCCGCCGAAGGCCAGCGCCACCAGCAAGATGCCTGCATAGCCGGCCGCCACGTTCAGCTCGGGCGCGCGCAGGATGTCGCCGCGGCGGCGGGCATCGTCGAGCCGCTTCTGCGTTGGCTCATGTTCCTTTTCGCCTTCGTCCGGCTCCTCGCTCATCTCGGCACGTCAAAGGGCGCGGCGAGGAAGTCCTGGAACTGCGCCTGCCACAGCGCCAGCGCCGAGGGCAGCGCCAGCGCCAGCAGCACGAGGCCGCCCGCGGTCAGCGCCGGGGCGCCGACGAAGGCGACCATCAGCTGCGGCATCGCCCGGTTGATGACGCCGAGCGCGACGTTGTAGACCAGCGAGGCGATCACGAAGGGCGCCGCCAGCGAGAAGGCCAGCGCGAAGGCGCGCGAGACATTGCCGAGCCCCCAGCCCAGGATATCGGCCGCCGCAGGGACCGAGCCCGCCGGCAGCGCCTGATAGGACAGGATCAGCGCCTTGGCCAGCTGCAGATGCAGCCCCGCCATCACCGCCAGCGCGAGGCCCCCCACCGTCAGCAGATGGCCCATCGCCGGCTGCGGCTCGGCGCCCGAACCCGCGAAAAGCTGCGAGAGCGAGGTCGCCTGCGCGGCAATCGCCCCCGCCATCTGCAGCACCAGCACGAAGAGCCGCAGCACCAGCCCGAAGGCCAGCCCGGCCAGCGGCTCTGTCAGCATGTAGGGCGCGATCAGCCGGCCGGCAGCGACGATCGGCTGCACCTCGGCCAGGGCGGCGGGGAAGACCACTGCGCTGAAGGCGAGCGCCATCGCCAGCCGCACCCGTTGCGGCAGCGTTTGCTCGCCGAAGGCCGGCAGCGCCGCCATCGCCGCCCCGACGCGCAGGAACACGATGAAGGCCGCGAAGAGGCCGTCCGCCGCAAGGTCGAGCACCGGCTGCAGCAGGCCGGTCATGCCGGCACCATGCCGACAAGCGCCGGCCGCGCGTCAAGCCCGATCTCGTCGAAGCTCAGCACCGGGGCGGCGATGCCCTTCGCCCCCAGCACCGTCTTGAGAAAGCGCCGCCGCCGCGCCGAGGTGACGACTGCGGGAAAGGTCCCGCTCTCGCCGGCGCGGGCGATCTTCTCGGCCACGTTCATCGCCAGGCGGTTGAACTTGTCGGGTGGCAGCGCAACGTCGCTTTGCCCGCGCTCGCCCTCGACCTGGTAGGTGGCGAAGGCCTCCTCCCATTCCGGGGCCAGCTGCAGCAGCGGCAGCGTGCCATCGGCGCGGCGCAGTTCTGCGACCAGCTGAAAACCCATGCGGCGGCGCACATGCTCGCAGACCGCCTCGGGCCCGCTGCTGCCGCGCGCTTCGGCGATGGATTCAAGGATCAGCGGCAGGTTGCGGATCGAGACCCGCTCCTCGAGCAAGAGCCGCAGCACCGCCAGCAGCAGATCGACCGGCACCTTTTCGGGCACCAGCTCCTCGATCAGGCGGCGGTTCGACTCGGCCCGCGCCGGGTCGCTCAGCCGGGTCATCTCGTCGAGCAGCCGGCGCAGGGCCTTGAGCGTCATCAGCCGCGGGAAGTTGCGCTTGATGACCTCGAGCAGATGCGTCGCCAGCACCTCGGTCGGCCCGACGACGGTCGAGCCGGCCAGCACCGCATCCTCTTGCAGCGCTGCCGGCAGCCAGCGCGCCGGCGCGCCATAGACCGGCTCGCGCACCTCCTCGCCCGGCGGCAGCAGCTCGCGGTTGTCGGCCAGCAGCGCCAGCACCCGGTCCGGCATCAGCCGGTCGCGCGCCTGCTCCGCGCCCTGGATGCGGATGCGGTAGCAGCCGGGATCGAGCCCGCCATCGTCGGTCAGCCGGATCTCGGGCAGGATCAGCCCGTAGAGCGCCGCCACATGGTTGCGCATGTTGCCGATCCGCGCATCGAGGCCGGTCGCCGGGTCGAGCACCATGCCGACGAGGTTCGGCGCGAATTCGACATGGATATCGTCGAGGTCGAGCAGATCGCCAAGCGAGCGCTGCGCCGGCGCGGCCACGGCAGGGGCGGCGGCGCGCACCGCCTCTGCGGCGCGGCGGCTGGCGCCCTGCTGCACGCGGAAGGCGGTCGCCCCGAGGATCAGCGCCCCGGCCATGAAGGGGAGGAAGGGCAGGCCCGGCACCAGCCCGAACAGCGCCATCAGCACCGCGACCGTTGCCAATGCCGCCGGATAGCGCCCGAGCTGGCGGAAGAAGTCGATATCCGCCGCGCCCTTCGAGCCGCCGCGCGACAGCAAGATCGCCGCGGCGATCGAGATGATGACCGCCGGGATCTGGCTCACCAGCCCGTCCCCCACGGTCAGGATCGCATAGGTCTCCAGCGCCTGCCCGATCGGCATGTCGTGCAGGCTGACCCCGATCACCAGCCCCATCACCAGGTTCAGCAGCGTGATCAGCAGCCCGGCCACCGCATCGCCCTTGACGAATTTCGAGGCCCCGTCGAGCGAGCCGAAGAAGGTGGTCTCGGCCTGTTCCCGCTCGCGCCGCGCCCGCGCCTCGGCATGGTCGATGGCGCCGGCGTTCATGTCGGCGTCGATGGCCAGCTGCTTGCCGGGCATCGCATCCAGCGCGAAGCGGGCGCTGACCTCGGCCATCCGGCCGGCGCCCTTGGTGATGACGATGAAGTTGACGATCAGGATCACGCAGAACACCACGAGGCCGATCAGCACCGAGCCGCCCATGATGAAATTGGCGAAGCCTTCGATCACGTGGCCCGCGGCGGCGGTGCCGGTATGGCCCTGGCCGACGATCAGCTTGGTCGAGGAGATGTTCAGCGACAGCCGCAGCATCAGCGAAGCCAGCAAGATGGTCGGGAAGGCCGAGAAATCCAGCGGGCGCTCGATGAACAGGGTCACCGTGAAGATCAGGATCGCCAGCGCGAAGGAGATGGCAAGGCCGGTGTCGAGCACCCAGGCAGGCATCGGCAGGATCATCATCACGATGACCGCCATCATCGCCAGCGCCAGCAGCACCGTCGGCTGGAAGACCGTCCTGAGCGTGAGCTTCGGCATCATCCGCCCGTCCCCGGCGGGGCGTCAGAGCCGGGCCCCGGCCCCGCGCCAGGCGGCAAGGTCTGCGTCTCGGCGCCAAGCGGCAAGGCCTGCACCGCCGCGAACAGGCTTGCGCCGGCGCCATTGCCGACCGGGACCAGCGAGCCGAGCCCGGCGCCGCTGCCGGCCTGCAACAGCGGAAAGCGGTTCACCCGCGGCCCTGGCAACCGGAACGGCCCGGCGGCGGCCAGCACGATATCGGGGATCTCGGGCACGCCGCCCGGATCTTCATGCCGCAGCCCTGCGCGGAACCGGTCGAAGCGGGCGGCATATTTGTCGGCGAACTCTGGTGTGCGGGAATGGTAGGCGCCCGCCGCGGCGCTCCAGTTGCCGGTTTCAGCGTGCAGGCTGCGCAGGAACCGCGCGGCATAAAGCGCATTGGCCAGCGGATCGAACATCTGGTCGATCGAGGCGAAATTCTCGCCATGCCATTTGTAGTTGATCTGGAAGCAGCCGACATCGAAGCTGCGGGCGCCGCGCTTGAAATGGCCGTAGACGAAGCTGCGGGCCGCATCCTCGGTCTCGAACCAGTGGCCGGCGCCCTCCATGTTGACGGTCCAGGGCCAGGGCCGCATCTCGCCGTCTCGGGTGCGGCCGGTCTCGGTCAGCGAAATCGCCTTGAGCACCGAAACCGGCACACCCATCTGCCGGGCGGCCTGCTCGGCCGCCTGCTCGCAGATCAGGGGCAGGTCGGCCGCAGTCGCCGCCACGGGCGCCGGGGCGAGCCCGAGGGCGCACAGGATCGCAATGGACCGGATCACCCGGCTGAGAAGGTGCTTCTGCACATGGCCCCCGCTGCAATTCTTGCTGCTGCGCTCAGGCTAGGCGGCGGGGGTTGAGAAATCGTAACCGGGCACGGGCTCAGCTGCCTGATCCTGCCGGAGCCCCGGCGCCTGTGGCGGGCGCGGATGCCTCTCCCGCGCCAGATCCGGGCGCCGCCAGCAGCGCCGACCAGGCATCGCGCGCCGCGCGGCTGGCTTCCAGCAGGGCCTGCCCGCCGGCGAGGCTTGCCGGAACGTCGGGCGGAAGCTGGACGGGAAGCTCCGCGCCGGCTGCCTCCGGGGCGGGCGCTTCCGGGGGGGGCGCGCTCTCGCCAGAAGCTGGGCCCCCCACCCCAGCCCGCGGCAGATCCAGCGCCAGAACTGCGCGTTGCGGGGCGGAGTCGCTGCCGCGCACGGCCTCCCAGTTACCGGCGCGCCACTCCTCCGCCGCCGCGCGCTCCGGCAGTCCGGCACGACGATAGGCCCCGGCCGCCGCCGCATGATCGCCCGCCATGGCAAGGGCCTCGGCCTGCAAGGCTGCGGCTTCGCCGCCCATCATGCCGGCGAGCAGCGCCAGGGCCTGGCCGCTGTCGCGCTCGATCAAGGCGGCGCGGGCGGCGAGCACCCGCCCCTCGGAAATGGTACGCGCAGGGCCGAGCGCCTGCCGCGCCTCGGCCGCGAAGCCGCTGTCCAGCAGCCGCCGTGCCACATCCAGCCGCAGATCCACCGGCGGGTCCGCCCGGTCGAAGAGGTCACGGTCCGCCAGATAGCGCGCGAGGAACACCGCATCTTCGGGCCAGTCGGTCAGCGTCCGGGCAAGCTCCCGCGCCAGATCGCGCCGCGCCTCCGGGGCCCAGACCGGCCCGGCCCGCGCCAGTTCGTCGCTGGCCGCCGCGAAGGCGCCGGTCGATGCCAGCCCCAGCACATGCGCCCGCGCCAGCGCCGGGCCGAGCGCGGCCTCCTGATACTCGAACGCCAGCGCGGCGGCGGTCTCGGTCAGGGAGGGCGGCACCGGCCGGCCCTCGGCCAGATGGCTGTCGATCAGCAGGATCAGAGCCTCGGGGCCGAGCGCGCCGTCATCCGCGACCACGGCGCCCAAAGCGGTCTCGGCCGCAGCGCCGTCGCCTTGCGCAAGACCGAGCCGCGCGTCGATCATCTGCATCCCGGGCCCGTGATCGCCCGCGGCGCGCAGGATCGCGTCGCGAATCGCGCGGGCCGTGTCCGGCGCGCCGGCCGCGATGAACCGCTCCACCAGCCCGGGGCCAAGCGCGCGACGCAGATGCAGGGGCAGCGCCGAAAAGCTGCGCAGGACGGCGCCATGATCGACGGTCGTACCCGGCGCGATCCGCGGGTCGGCCAGCACCGCCCAGAGCGCAGCCGCCGTGTCGCAATCGGTCATGCCGGCGAGCGCGCCCGGCTGGCGCGCATGGCCGTCATCGAGGATCTGCGCGAGCGTCAGCAGGACCTCGGCGCTGCTGCCCTCCAGCCCGAAGGCGGCAGCGCTCGCCCGCGCCTCGGCCCCGAAGCCGTGGTAGAGGTAGAGCTTGACCAGCCGCTCCACCGCCGCCGCGTCGGGCTGGTCGAACTCGCCCAAGAGCGCCGTCTGCGCATCGGCCAGCTGTTCGGAGAAGGCGCGCTCATCGCCCCAGGCCGCGATATCGACGGCAGAATCGGGTAGGCAGGCCTCGCCCTCGGAGGTGACGCCGGAGATACGGACCTCGTCCGCCATGGCTCGGTCGATGCTGGTTTCGGCGTGGATGGCCAGGTGACCCGCCGGATCCTGCGCGGCGAGGCCGGCCGGCGCGGTGCTCGCCTCGGGCGCGGGCGGGGCCTGCTCCGACGCCGCGCGCGCGGCCGGACCCGGGCCAGCCGCAGCCTCGTCCGGCGGAGGCGGGGGGGCGGCCGGGGGCACGATCAGCGCCCTCGGGTCCGGCAGGTCGATCTCGATCAGGCCCTGCGCCGCAGCGCGGCCGAGCTGCATCATCAGGTCAGCTTCCGCCTGCACCACGCGCGGGTCGGGCAGGCTGGGCGCCAGCGGCGACACCGCTGCGGGAGGCTGCACGTCGGCCGCTTTGGGCGCGATACCGCCCGGCCAGAACAGGTCAAGGCGCGGCGGCGGGCGGGGGGCCGGCCGGTAGCCGGCGCTCTGGGGCTCGGCCCCTGTCGCGGCCGACGGGGCGAGGGATTGCTCGAACCGTGACCCCGCTGGCGGCGGGCCGGCGCGAATGTCGATCACCAGCGCGCCGGCCGGGGTCTCGAAGGCGGTGGCATGGTGATTCGCCGCGACGCGGAGGCGCAACCGCGACTCTCCCGCATCCTCGATGGCCAGCAGGCGGGTCTTCGGGATCAACCGATAGACCCCCGCCACGTCGAAGGTAGCGTCGGGCGCCGCAAGCCGCAACTCGTACTCCGCGCCGATGCGGCCGAGCATCCAGGAGGCGCCGGCGGGCAGCGCGTCCAGCACGAGGCGCGAGAAATCGGCATGTTCTCCCGAGCGCAGCCGGAAGGTCTCGGCCGTGGCAGGCGCCGCAAGCAGTGCCAGCAGCAAGGCGGCCATTCTGACAACGGGCGCCAGGCGGGCCAGACCTGCAAAGCGAGCCAGACGGGCAAAGCAGTCCAGACGGGCGAGCGCGGCGCCGGTCATGCAGCCTCCTGCTTCACCGCCTTGAGGGCTTCCTCCAGTTCGGAAAAGCTGGGGCGGATGTGATGGGGCGTGTTCTGGCGGCCGACCTCGATGCAGATATTGGTGGCATGTTGGTGCAGGTTTGCCACCAGCACCTCGCGGATCAGGTTGTAGAAATGCGAATCCTCCTCGACCACCGTCTTCACCTTGCCGGCGAAGGGGCCGACGAAGCCATAGGCGAGGAACACTCCCAGAAACGTGCCGACCAGCGCGCCGCCGATCATCTTGCCAAGCACTTCGGGCGGCTGGTCGATCGAGGCCATGGTCTTGATCACCCCCAGCACGGCGGCGACGATGCCAAGCGCCGGCAACCCGTCCGCAATCGTCTGCAGGGCGTGGCTGGAATGCAGTGCGTGGTGCAGGTTCGCCTCCATCCGCTTGTCGAGCACCTCCTCCACCTGATGCGGGTCGTCGTAGTTCATCGAGGCGGAGCGCATCGTGTCGCAGATCAGGTCGATCGCCTCGTGGTCGGTCAGGATCTTGGGATACTTGCTGAAGATCGGCGAATTGGCCGGCGCCTCGATATGCTCCTCGATGGCGACGGGGTTTTGTCGTGCAAGCCGGATCAACTCGAACAGCAGGCATAGAAGGTCACGGTAGTCCTGCGGCTTCCATCTGGGACCCTTGAAGACCTTGCCGACATCGCGGGCCGATTGCTTGATGCCGGCGATGTCGTTGGACAGCACGAAGGCGCCGACGGCGGCGCCAAGGATCATCGCCATTTCATAGGGCAGCGAATGCAGGATGATGCCCATCTTGCCGCCAGCGGCGACATAGCCGCCGAAGACCATGATGAAGATGATGGCGATGCCGGCAAATCCGATCATGGCGGCGGGTCTTTCATGGACAGGCGGTTCCGCGGGTTGCGCCGACCGTGGCACAGAGGGGTTAACGAAGCCTCACGCGACTATTGCCCCGGGGCTGCGGCATTGCGGCCGGCCAGCAGCACGCTGATCGTGTAGGCGGTCTTCGGCTCCAGCGCGGCCAGAAGCGCGCCGGCGGCATCGGGACGCATCCGACCAAGAAAGCCGGCGGCAAAATCGGGGGCCATCTCCTCGAACAGCGGCGCCGCATCCTTGGGCTTCATCGCCTCGTACATCGCCGTAAGCCGCGCGACATCGTCCTCGGCGGCGGTGTCGGCAAGCGTCAGGGTCGCGGCCAGCCGCTCCTCGGCCGCGACGAGATCGGCGATCTTCTGGTCGATCTGGGCCGAGGCCACCGAGATGGCCTGGGCCCGGTCGTCAAGCTCTGCCTCGCGCACGGCGAGGCGGTCCGCGCGTTCGCGCAGCGCGGCCAGCAAGGTGGCAACATCGCCCTGCGGCCTGCAGGCCTCGGCCTCTGGCGCGGGCTCGGCGGTGGCGGTGCGGGCATAGGCGATGGCGCCCTCTCCCAGCCGGATCAGCCCCGATCCGGCGAAAAGCGCGACGATCACCACCAGCGCGCCGCGGCCTTGTCGGCGCCGCGGGCGTTTCGCGGAACGGGGTGCGGTCGCCATTGCGGCCCGGGTCATTCCGCCGCCTCGAGGCTCTCGTGCCGCGCGCGGCGCCGGACGACGCGCAGGCGCCGGGCCTGCCCGGCTATTGCCGGGTCCGGCAGGTCATGCATCGAGGCCAGCAGCAGCTCCAGCCGTTCGGCCGCCTGTTCGGCGCGGCGGGTCCGACCCTCCAGCGCCTCGGCGGAGCCGTTGGCGGCGCCGCGCGCCCGGTCCAGCGCGCGGGTCATGTCATCGACCTGCGCCGAGAGCACCGCGATGGCGCCGCCCATGCCGCTTTCCAGCCGCGTGAAGGCCGCGAGCCGGCGCGAGAGCACGAGGCAATAGGCCGCGGCCCCAAGCGCACCGGCGCCCAGCAGGATATCTGCGATCAGCTCCATCGCCTCCCCCTCAGTTCAGCACGAATTCGGTGACGAGGAAGTCGCGCACCCGTCCCTCGCCCGCGACGATCTGCACGCGGCGCAGCATCTGCGCCCTGAGCCGGATCAGCGCGGTCGGGTCCTCCAGATCGCGCACATCCACCGCACGCAGGTAGCCGTTCAGCACATCGAGGATTCGCGGCATCAGCAGGGCGACCTCGGGTTCATGGGTTTTCGTCACCTCGACCTGCGCGGTGAAGCGCAGGTGCCGGGCGCTGCCCGCCTGCCCCAGCGAGATCACCATCGGCGCGATCGGCACGAAGGCGATGTCGGGCAGCGGCGCGATTTCCGGCTCCTCCGCCGCCTCCTCCGTGGGGGCGCCGAACAGCATCCCGGAATAGACGGCATAGAAGCCGCCGCCGCCCAGCAGCAGTGCAAGCACCAGCCCAAGCAGCAACGGCAGCTTCGACTTGCGGGCGGGTGGTTGGTCGTCTGCCTGTGGCTCTGACATGGCGGTCCCCGGATCATCCGATGCCGCCCATCTAGCCTGAAGGTCACTAACCGATTGTTAAGTCGGCACAACGCAAGATCAGCCTCGACGACAGGGCAGAAGCCCGTGCCATGGAGGTGAGTCTTGCAGCAGCTGGTGGCCTTGTGGCAGGCCCTCGACGCGCGTCGGCGCATGGTGGTCGCGGGGGCGACGGCGGCGATGTTCGCCGCCGTCCTGATGCTCTCGGGGATGGCCGGCGGGGGCGCGTCGATGGCGCTGCTCTATGCCGGGCTCGAAGGGCGCGGCGCCGCCGAGGTGATCGCGGCGCTTGATGCCCGGGCCATGCCCTATGAGGTGCGGGGCGACGCCATCTATGTGGCGGTGGCAGAGCGTGATGCGCTGCGCATGGCGCTGGCGGGCGAGGGGCTGCCGGCCACGGGCGGCGCGGGATACGAACTGCTTGATTCGCTGTCGGGATTCGGCACCACGGCGCAGATGTTCGATGCCGCCTATTGGCGCGCGAAAGAGGGCGAGCTGGCCCGCACCATCGTCGCCAGCCCGCAGATCCGCTCTGCCCGGGTGCATATCGCCGTGCCCAACGGCCAGCCGTTCCGGCAGGATCGCCGCCCCAGTGCGTCGATCGCCGTCACCACCGGCGCCGGAAGCCTGGCCCCCGCGCACGCGAGGGCGCTGAAGTTCCTCGTTGCCTCGGCCGTGACCGGGATGACGCCCGAGGATGTCTCGGTGATCGACGCCGACAGCGGCACCGTGATCGCCGGCGACGATGGCGCGCCCGCCCCCGGCGGCGAGGACCGCGCCGCCGCGATCAAGCGAAATGTCGAGAGATTGCTGGAGGCGCGTGTCGGCTATGGCCGCGCCGTGGTCGAGGTTTCAGTCGAGACCGTGACCGAGAGCGAGGCGATCACCGAGCGGCGCTTCGACCCGCAGGGCCGCGTCGCCATCTCGACCGAGACCGAGGAGCGCAGCAATACCGCCAAGGACAGCAAGCCGGGCTCGGTCACCGTCGCCTCGAACCTGCCAGAGGGCGACGGCGCGGGGGGCGGCGATTCGCAAAGCTCGGAGAGCGAGACGCGCGAGCGCACCAATTTCGAGGTGTCCGAGACCACGCGCGAGGTGCTGCGCAGCCCGGGCGCGATCCGCCGGCTGAGCGTGGCGGTGCTGGTTGACGGGGTTGAAGTCACCGATGCCGAGGGCGAGGCCAGCTGGCAGCCCCGCCCCGAGGAGGAGATCGCGCTGCTGCGCGAGCTTGTGGTCTCGGCGGTCGGGCTCGACGAATCCCGCGGCGATACGCTGACCATCCGCTCGCTGCCCTTCGAGGCACCGGCAGAGGCCGGGACCGAGGCTGCCAGCGGCTTCTTCACCCTGCCGCCGCTCGACGTGATGCAGCTAGCGCAGGTGCTGGTGCTGGCCGTGGTCGCGCTGGTGCTGGGGCTGTTCGTGCTGCGTCCGATCCTGACCAATCCGGCGGCCGCCCGGCAGCCGGCCGAGCTGCCGCCGCCCGCCGCCCTGCCGGCGCTGACCGGCGAGATCGACGAGGGCGATTTCGCGCCCGGCATGGCGATGGTCGGTGACTTCGGCGAGGGGGGCGGGTTGCCGGCGCTTGGCACCGCCTTCCCGATGGCGACGGCCGGCGCGGAAGACGCCGAGGACCCGGTGGCCCGCCTGCGCCGGCTGATCGCCGAGCGGCAGGAGGAAACCGCCGAGATCCTGCGCAGCTGGATGGAAGAGCGCGATGAGGAGAAGGTCTGATGTCGAGGCGCCTGCAACTCGAGGAATTCGACTTCGCCGCCAGGCCGGCCGATCCGCTGCGAGCCCCGGACCCGGTCGCCGCGCTGGAGGAGGCGCAGACCGAAGCCGGGCTTGCGGCCTTCGACCAGGGCTATGCCGCCGGCTGGGACGATGCCGTCGCCGCACAGGAGGCCGAAATCACCAAGCTGCGCGGCGATCTCGGGCGCAACCTCCAGGCGCTGTCCTTCACCTATCACGAGGCCCGCGCCCATGTGCTTGGCGCGCTGGAGCCGCTGCTGACCGACATGACCGGCAAGGTCCTGCCCGCGATCGCACGGCAAAGCCTCGGCGCCGTGGTGCTCGACGCGCTGCGCCCGATGGCCGAGGCCCTGTCGGCCGCGCCCGTCGAGGTGGTGCTGCACCCCGCCAGCCGCGCCACGGTCGAGGCGATGCTGACAAGCGGCGCCGCGCCGCCATTCCGCATCACCGAGGAACCCTCGCTGGGAGAGGGACAGGTCTACCTGCGCCTCGGCCAAGTGGAGAAACAGGTCGATCTGGACGCCGTCATCCGCGCCATCGCGGCCGCGATCCACGGCTTCTTCCAACCCGATGCAGAGGAGACGACCGATGGATGACCCCGCCGCAAGCCCGAACGCCGGCGCAACCGGCAGCGCGAGCCCCTTCACCCAGATCCCGATCGAGATCACCATTTCGGTCGGCAAGGCCCGGCCGCTGCTGCGCGACCTGCTGCGGCTGCGCCGCGACGCGGTGCTGCCGCTCGACCGGCGGGTGGAGGACCCGGTGGAGCTCTATGTCGGCGACAAGCTGATCGCGCGCGGCGAGTTGACCGAGCTGGACGGCGATCAGGCCGGCCAGCTTGCAGTGCGCCTGACCGAGGTCGCCGACCTCAAGAACGGGCTTTGAGCTTGGGCAGGCTCCTCCTCCGCCCCGGCCCGCCAAGCCCGAGGCTGCCCCGCCCCTCAAGGCCCGGCCCGGCGGCGGGGCATGTGCAGCCTGGACCTGCGCTGCCAAGGTCCACGACGCTCGGGCCCGCGTTGCCCGGCCTTGCCATGTCCGGTCCTGCAGTGTCGAGCGTCGGGCTGTCAGGGCACACGCCGTCAGGTCATCCGCCGAATGGTCGCCAGCTGTCCGGCCATGCAGGGCTTGGGCCCGCGCCGACCCGCCCCGCCCCGTCCAGGCACGCGCTGCCATCTGCCGCGCCGCGCGCGGCGCTCCTGCCCGCTCCGCGCCGGACTGTCCTCCTCCTGGCCGCTCTTGTTGTCGCCGCTGCGCCGGCCGGCGCGCAGGAACTGACCCTGTCGCTCGGCGAGGAAGGCTCGCTCTCGGGCCGCTCGATCCAGCTGCTGGCGCTGATCACCGTGCTCAGCCTCGCGCCGGGCCTTGCGATCATGATCACCTGCTTCCCCTTTCTGGTCACGGTGCTCTCGATCCTGCGCCAGGCCATCGGGCTGCAGCAATCGCCCCCCAACATGCTGATCGTCAGCCTGGCGATGTTCCTGACCTGGTTCATCATGGAGCCGGTCTTCACCGAGGCCTGGGCGGCGGGGGTGCAGCCGCTGATGGACGGCACCTTGCCGCTGGACGAGGCCTTCACCCTCGCCATCGCACCGTTCCGTGGTTTCATGGGCAACCGCATCGACGGCGAGACCTTCGCCGCGCTGGCCGCGCTGCGCCCGCCCGCAGTCACCGGAACGGAGCCCGCCGCGGCGCCGCTGTCGCTGCTGGTGCCCTCCTTCCTGCTGTCAGAGATCCAGCGCGCCTTCGAGATCGGGTTCCTGATCTACCTGCCGTTCCTGATCATCGACCTCGTGGTTTCGGCGGTGCTGATGTCGATGGGCATGATGATGGTGCCGCCGGCCATAGTCTCGATGCCGTTCAAGCTGGCCTTCTTCGTGGTCGCGGATGGCTGGGCGCTGGTCTCGGGCGCGCTGGTGCGCAGCTATTTCTGACCGCCGCAGCCAGGGCGCGCAATCCCGGCTGGAACTGACGGATTGTTAAGCCTTGCGGGCTAGCGTGCCCTCAAACCGAAAGGGGAGTTTCTCGATGATCGTCCGCAATGCACCGCCTTGGCTGATCCGGACCGCGGCTACCCTGTTGGCCCTGCTGGCTGCGGTGCCCGCGACCGCCGAACAGGGTGTCACCGCGGGCGAAGTCCGCTTCGTGCAGATCGCCGCGATGTCCGGCCCGACCGCCGGTCTCGGCATCGGTATGCGCCAAGGGATCGAGGCCGCCTTCGCCGAGGCCAACCGTGCCGGCGGCGTCCACGGCCGGATGCTGCGCCTCGATGTCCAGGATGACGGCTACGATCCCTCCCGCTCGGTCCCGCTGCTGCGCGAAGTGCTGCAGCAGGATGCCCACATCGCCCTGATCGGCGCGACCGGCACCCCGACGATGAAGGCGATGCAGCCCCTGACCACCGAGGCGGGGCTCCCGGTGATCGGCACCTTCACCGGCGCCGCCTTCCTGCGCGACCCGGCGCTTGGCAATGTCTTCAACCTGCGCGCCAGCTACGCCGCCGAGGCCGAGGAATGGGCGCGGCTGCTGGTGGATACGCGCGGCCTCGACCGGATCGCGATCCTCTACCAGGATGACAGCTTCGGCCGCTCCGGTCACGCCGGCCTCATCGAGGCGCTGGACCGGCGCGGCCTGTCGCCGGTGGCCGAAGGCACCTACATGCGCAACACGCTGGCGGTGAAGGCGGCGCTGATCGACATCCGCCGCGCCAAGCCGCAGGCCGTCGCCCTGGTCGGGGTGACGCTCCCGCTCAGCGAGTTCATCCTGACTTCGCACAGTCTCGAGTTCGCCCCGGTGTTCATCAGCAACTCCTTCGGCGCAGAAGAGATAGCGGCGGAGCTCGGCTCTGCCGGGGCGGGGCTGATCATGACGCAGGTCGTGCCCTTTCCCCGCGATCCGGCCGTGCCCGTGGCTGCGGCCTTTGCCGCTGCCCTTGCGGCCCATGATCCGGACCTGCAACCCGGTTTCATCAACCTCGAGGGCTATGTGACCGGCCGACTTGCCGTCGCCGCGCTGCAGGCCGCCGGTCCGGCCCTCGACCGGGAGCGCTATCTCGCGGCGCTGCGCGGGTTGCGCGAGCTCGAAATCGAAGGGCTGACATTGGGCTTTTCGCCCACCGACAATCAGGGGCTCGACGCCGTGTTCCTCACGAAGATCGACCCGGACGGAAACATCGTGCCGATGACCGGCGGTTGACGCCACCCTCCCGCGACGCACTTCAGATTCGACAGGACAGCAAAGATGCACAGTATATTCGGCAAGATCCTCGGCAGTGTCGCCACCAAGATCGCAGGCATCGTGGTGGCCCTGGCAGGCCTGGCCGCAACCGCCGTGGGTGTGGGATTCGTGGTCTTCAGTTCGGTGGCACAGGACATGACCTTCCTTGCCGAAGAGCAGATCCCGGCCCTGCAGGTCGGCACCGAGGTGAACGCGGCCGCATCGGCGCTGCACGGGGCGCTGCTCGACATGCTGCTGGCGCCAGATGCCGGCGCGCTCGATCAGGCGGCGCAGGCAGCCGCGGCCAGCGGCCGGGACCTGGCGGCACTGATGCAGCGGTTGCCCGCCGACGCGGCTGCCATGATGGAAAGCGAAGCAGCTGCGGCGCAGGCGGCGCTCACGGAACTGAGTGCGGCGCGCTTGCGGGAATTCGACGGCGCCGCGGCGGTCTCACGCGCGCAAACAGAGGTGGAGGCGCTCTTCTATGCAACAGGCATCACCCTCACCGAGCAGGCCGACAATGCTTTCTTCGATGCGGCGATCGCGGCAGAGATCGAGGCGGTCCAGCGCGCCCAACCTCCGGCCCTGGGCGCGATCCGTGCGGCCACCCCCAGCGCGGCAACCTCCGACGTACAGAACGCGATCTTCTGGATCCGCGCCGCCGACGACCTGAACCTTGCCGTGAGGGGGTTCTATTCCAGCACGCTCGAGGCCAGCCTTGCCGAGGACGACGCTGAACTCGCCATCGTGCAGGACCGGCTGGAGAGCGCGGCGGCCACGATCGCCCGCCTGTCCCGTTCGCGTGACATGCAGGCGAGCCTGCCTGAACTGGAAGCGCTGGAGGCGCTCGCGGGGTTCGTGAATCCGCTCACGGGCATTGTCAGCCAGCGCCGCGAGATCCTGTCCGCCAGAAGCGCCGCGCGCGCGCAAGCCGATGCCGCCACCCTGCGGGTTGCGGAAATCATAGCCTTCGCCGACTCGGATGCCGGCGCCAGGCTGCTGCAGATCGCCACTGACAGCCGCGAGATCGAGGACCATGTCGCGCAGGCAACGGCATGGATGCAGGGTCTGGCCGGTGCGGCCCTGCTGATCGTCGCCCTGTCCGGGGTCATGGTCACCTGGCTGATCGTGAAGCCCCTGCTCGCCGTCAGCCGCGCGACAAGCCGCCTTTCGGGCGGCGATCTGGCCGCGCTTGACGGGATGCGCCGGCAGACGGGCGAGATCGGCCAGATGCTGAGCGCTTTGGGCGTGTTCCGCGACGGAATCATCGAACAGCGCCGGCTGCTGGCTGAAGAGGCGCGCAGCCGTGCCGAACGCGAGGCCGAACAGCGCCAGGCCGCCGAGGCCGAGCGTCGGCGCGAGATCCAGGAGCGCGAGCGCCAGGCCGAACAGGAACGGCTGGACCGCGCCCGCGAAATGGCAGAGGCGGCAGAGCGCGAGGCGATGCGCGACGCGGTCGAGCGCGAGCGCCAGATCAGCGCCGCCGCACAGGACCGCGTCGTGAGCGCCCTGGCGAACGGACTCCGCCGCCTTGCCGACGGCGATCTGCGTGTGAAGATCGACGAGCGCTTCGAGGAGAGCTACGACCAGCTCCGGATCGACTTCAACGGGGCCGTCGCCTCGCTGGCCACCGCCATCGGCGACATCCGCGACTCTGCGCTGTCGATCCATGCCGGGTCGGGCAGCATTGCCGCGGCGGCCGAGGATCTCTCGCGCCGGACCGAGCAGAGTGCCGCAACGCTGGAGCAATCGGCCGCGGCGCTGACCGAGTTGACGGCCGCCGTCGGATCGGCCGCGCAGGGCGCCGGGCAGGCGGACCAGACCGTGATGCAGGCGCGCCAGAGCGCCGAACGCAGCAACGTGGTGGTCAAGGACGCGATCGCCGCGATGGACGAGATCAAGCAGTCGTCCAGCCGAATTTCGGGCATCATCGACGTGATCGACGACATCGCCTTCCAGACCAACCTCCTCGCGCTCAATGCCGGGGTCGAGGCGGCCCGCGCCGGCGAGGCCGGCCGTGGCTTTGCGGTGGTGGCCTCGGAAGTGCGCGCACTTTCGCAGCGATCCTCCGAAGCCGCGCGCGAGATCAGCGCCCTGATCGCCGACAGCAGCCGCCATGTCGGGCGCGGGGTCGATCTGGTGAACCAGGTCGGCGCCTCCCTCCATCTGATCGTCGGATCGATCACCAGTATCTCGGAGAACGTCTCCGCGATCGCCGCCTCGGCACGCGAGCAATCAACCGGCATCTCGGAGATCAACATCGCGGTCAGCCGGCTGGACCAGAGCACCCAGCAGAATGCGGGCATGGTGGAAGAGACAACCGCCGCCAGCCGCGACCTGAGCGGCGAGGCCGAGATCCTGACGCAGATCATCCACCGTTTCACAGTCGATTCAGCTGCGGGCGGACGTTCGATCGGCGAACATGGCGGAAACACGCTCGCCGCGTGACCGGAACGGTCGCCGCAGCCTCATCAAGCGAACACCGACGCTACGTCTTCGTGGGAAAGGTCTATTGATGGCGCGCAATGGGCTTTGGTCGGGGTGTTTGCTATGCGGCAAAAGAAGGCTCCGACCTTGGGGCGCCGCTGGATCATGGCAAGAAACACCGCCAGAACATGGGCATTGGTGATCAACGGCACGCGCTGCCGGATCTTGCACGAGCTGTCCGCCAGCGGCGATGACGCGCTTCCGGAACTGGTGCTCAGGTCCGAAGCACGCAACCTGCGCGACATCATGGACAGGCCAGGACGGTCATTCGCGTCGAAGCGGGCGGTCGCCGCTCTTCTCGCCAGATTCGACGCCAGTCTTGGCGCCGGTCTTGGCGCCGGTCTTGGCGCCGGTCTTGGCGCCGACCGCCAGCTCCATCAGCCGTTCGGCGGCAAGCGCCAACCGCGTGACTCGACCATCTCGCCAAGCAGGCCGGCGTCTCTCTCTCTTCTCCACGAGCGCGCGCAGGCCCATCATGGGCTTGGTCATCGGGTGCATTCCTCGATCCAGGTTGGCGGTTGCAAGACAATCCTGCCGGGAATCCCGATGACTACCGCCAGCTACACCACGTCGCCCGACACACACCCCTCATGCTCCTGCAAGATGCAGACAATCTGCTCTTCGGTTCGTACCGTTCGCGTCATCGTCCGTCCTCTCCCTGGAGCGGACTCCAGTCGCAGTCGGACGATAAATCCCGTGGCAGGCCATGCCTTGCGACCGGACCGCTTCTGGTGGAGGTGGCGCGGACGGCAAACACGAAGAAGGGATCGGCGGGAGCCACGAGACCGCAGATAACATTAAAGAATTAGTGTTGGTTGCGGGAGGGCGATCCCAGAAATACTGCAGCTTGTATTCCGCCGAGCTGCTCCTTTCACCGCCAGCATAACGCCGCCGCTGGCGGCAGGCACTGGGCAGCGCCGTGGGCGTTTTTTCAAACAGCGCTCGCAATTTTCAGGCAAGGGCTGCCGCAGAAGGTGGAGGCGCCCCGTCAACGGCCCCGAGTATCAGCGCGACACGATGCGCGACAGGCTGCTCATGTGAGACAGGCGAATGGATCACGCCGCCGGACCTAGCGATATTTTTCAATGAACGCATCGATGTCCAACGCCCGGATGTCGGGAAGCGCCGCCGCCAGTGCGGCATGGTCCCAGTCCCACCAGGCGATGTCTTGCAGCGCGTCGGCCTGATGGGGCGCAAAGCGCCATTTCAGGGGGCGCGCGGGCACGCCGCCGACAATCTCATACGGGGCCACATCCTTGGACACGACCGCCCCCGCCCCGATCACCGCGCCGGTGCCGATACGGACGCCCGCCAGAACGGTGACGCCATGACCGATCCACACATCATGCCCGATGGTGACCCAATGATCCTTACGCCATTGGAAGAACGCGGCGTCATCCTCACCCAGCCCGAACTGCGCGGCGCGGTAGGTGAAGTGGTGCTGGCTGGCGCGCCATGTCGCGTGATTGCCGGGGTTGATCCGCGCACCCTCGGCGATGGAGCAGAACTTGCCGATGGTCGACCAGACCACATTCCCGCCCTTCACGATGTAGGAGTAGTCGCCGAAAGACGACTCGCGCATCGAGACATGGGCCTGGATCTCGGTCCACTTGCCCAGCTCGCAATCGACCACGCTGGCGGTTTCGTGGATCGTGGGAGCTTCGGTCAGCATTTTCATGGGGTGGGTCCAGACACGGGGACTTCGAGGGGGTGGCGCGCGGGGCCCGTCATCTTGCACCCTCCCATGTGCCGATGAAGCGGGCGCGGATCAGGCCCGACAGCCAGTCGATCAGGTAGACCATGGCGATGATCAGGAAGATGATCGACCAGGCCTCGTCCCAGCGATAGGCGCCGATGCGGTCGGCCAGCAGGAATCCGATGCCCCCTGCCCCGACGATGCCGAGGATGGTGCCCGAACGGACGTTGGATTCGAAGTTGTAGAGCGTGACCGACAGCAGCACCGGCAGCACCTGCGGCAGCACCGCGAAGCGGATGGATTGCAGGCGGCTGCCGCCCGAGGCGACCACGCCTTCGACGGGCTTGTTCGACGCGTTCTCGATGGCTTCGGCATAGAGCTTGGCCAGCACCCCGATCTCGCCCACCGCGATCGCCAGAACCCCGGCCAGCGGGCCGAGACCGAAGGCGCGGATGAAGATCAGCGCGAGGATCAAAGTCTCGAACGAGCGGATCACGTCGAAGCCGCGCCGCACGCCAAAGCGCAGGATTGGCAGGCGGTTGATCGTCTTGGCGCCGAGGAAGGACAGCGGGAAGGCGATGACCGCGCCCAGAAGCGTTCCGAGGAAGGCCATCGACAGGGTTTCACCAAGTCCCTCCAGGATTTCGGAAAACTCGCGCCACTCGGTCCAGACATGGGGCGGGAACATGAAGGACAGCACCCGGCCGAGGCGCCCCAACCCCTCCCAGATGCGGATCGGCGAGAAGCCGAAATCATAGAGGCACCAGCCGATCAGCAGGGCAAACCCGGTCCAGATCGCAGCGCGGCGCAGGCGCACGGGCAGCGGCGCGCGAAAGGCCAGCGGGTGCTGGGCGCGGGCCTGCGCGATCTCGGCAGCGGAAATCGGTTCGGTTGTCATGCTGTTGCTCCAAGCCCGATCACGCGGTGGCGCAGGGCCTCCGAGGTGCGGTCGATCACGATCACCGTCACCAGGATGATGATGAACAGCGCCGAAAGGTTGGTGTATTCCTGAAAGGACATGGCGGTGCGCAGCTCCTGCCCCAGCCCGCCCGCGCCGACATAGCCGATGATCGAGGAGGAGCGGACGTTGATCTCGAACCGCAGCAGCGTGTAGCTGAGGATATTGGGCAGCACCTGCGGCACCGCGCCATAGCGCATCTGGTCGAACCACGACCCGCCGGCGGCCTTGACCCCGTCCAGCGGCCGCATGTCGATATTCTCGTTTGCCTCGGAATAGAGCTTGCCCAGCGCGCCCATGGTGTGCAGCCCGATGGCCAGCACCCCCGCCATGGGGCCGACGCCGAAGCAGAAGACGAAGATCAGCGCCCAGACCAGATCCGGCACGGTGCGCGCAATTTCCAGAAAGCGGCGCGACAGCCAGAGCACCCAGCCGTTCGGCGCCAGGTTGCGCGCGGCGGGGAAGGACAGGATGGTGCCGCCGACCACGCCGAACACCGTTGCCAGAAAGGCGATCAGCACGGTTTCCAGCAGCAGCTTGGCCCAGACCCGCCAGCGGCCGAACCAGACGGCGATATCGCCGGGCAGCGTCGACCAGCTCAGGTCGGGGATGGTCTTGGACAGGTATTCACCCAACCGCGGCAGGCCGGCGCCGATGACCCAGCGCTCGGCGCGGGTGCCGTCGGCCTGCGTCACCTGCGTGACCTTGAAGAAGTTCGAGGCCTCGGCGGTCAGCAGGAACAGCACGATCATCACCAGCGTCACGGCGGCAAAGGTCAGGCGCGCGCGCCTGCGCTGCTGTGCGAAATCGCGCTCGAAGGCGAGGATGGCGGTGGTCATGAAACGTGTCCCGACAAGGTGCGGGCGGGCCTTGGGGGCCCGCCCGGGAAGGATGAGGAGGAGATCAGCCCTTGCGGTTGGCCTTGAACCAGTCGCGCATGTCGATGATCCACTGGTAGCGGTCGTGGTTCACCTCGGCATAGCCTTGCTGGGTCGAGTCGACGCCGCCGGTCATCTCCTTGAACGCCTCGGGGGCGGCAGTCGGCGCGGCCATCAGCGCGGCCTTCATGTCGTCCATCAGGCCCTGCGGCAGGTTGGCGCGCGCCGTGAACGGGCCCGAGGTGATTTCCGGCGACGTCCAGATGATGCAGGCCTCGCCTTCCTTGATCATGCCCTTGGTTTCCATCCGCTGAGGGATGCCGTTCTGCTCGTTGTTGATATAGGTCGCGGCCGCGTCGAACTGGCCGTTGACCACGCCGGCGACGCCGGCCTCGTGGCTGCCCGAGAACGGGATGGCGGCGAAGAACTCTTCGGGCTGATAGCCTTGCTGCACGAGGTTGTAATAGGGCACGTTGTAGCCCGAGGTGCTGTCGGGATCGGCGAAGGCCAGCGTCTTGCCCTTCAGGTCATCGACCGATTTCAGGCCCGAGTCGCAGCGCACGACCAGCACGCTGTAATAGCCGGTCGAGCCGTCATTCTGCAGCGAGGTCAGCAGCGGGACCACGCCACCTTCGGTTTCGGTATAGGCGGCGGCATAGGCCGAGGAGCCGAGGAACGAGAACTCGATCTGGTCGGCGGCCAGCGCCTGGATCACGCCATCATAGTTGCCAGCGGTGAAGATCTCGACGTCCACGCCGAGGGTCTTTTCCAGATACTCCTGGAAGGGGGTGTAGCGAGAAATCCGGTCGGATTCATTCTCGCCCGACAGGACGCCGAAGCGGACGATGCGATAGTCGGTTTTCCAGTCCTGCGCGATGGCGGGCAGCGCGATCAGGGCGGCAAGGGCGGTCGTGGCAAGCAGGCGCATGGGAAGACTCCGGTTTACGGGTGAAAAGCAGGGAAAGGGTCAGGCGGTCTGGCGCGCGCGGGTGGGCAGGGCGGCGGTCGAGGTGACGGCTTCGTTGAACTCGGTCAGCCCCTCGCTGCCGTAGATGTCGCGCACCACGTCATCGGTCAGCTGCCGTGCGGTGCCATCGAACATCACCCGGCCCGCGCGCATGGCGATGATCCGGTCGCAATAGGCGCGGGCGGTATCAAGCGTGTGCAGGTTCACCAGCACGGTGATGCCATCGTCGCGGTTGATCGAGCGCAACGCCTCCATCACCCGCGTGGCATTGCCGGGGTCGAGGCTGGCGATGGGCTCGTCGGCCAGCATGATCCGCGGGTTCTGCACCAGCGCGCGGGCAATCGCCACGCGCTGCTGCTGCCCGCCTGACAGGGTGCCGGCGCGCTGCAGGGCCTGCGGTGCAAGCTCCAGCCGGTCCAGCGCGCGGATGGCGATGGCGCGCTCGGCATCGGTGAAGCGCATCGCCATCGAGCTGGCAAAGCCGTGGTCGGACAGGCGGCCGACCAGAACGTTGGTCAGAACGTCCAGCCGCTCTACCAGATTGAACTGCTGGAAGATCATCGCGCAGTCGCGCCGCCAGTGCCGCAGGGCCCGGCCGCGCAGCGCGGTGACATCGGTCCCGCCAAAGGTGATCTTGCCCTCGGTCGGGTCGATCAGCCGGTTGATGAGGCGGAGCAAGGTAGACTTCCCGGCACCGGACCGGCCGATCACGCCCACGAATTGTCCGGGGCGTATATCAAGGGTGACGGCATCCACCGCGCGGGTAGATCCGAAGCTGCGGCCGAGGCCGGAGAGGGAAAGGGTGTGCTGTTCCATGCCGGGGGTTTTGGACGGAACATGCGACGTGGCCGCATCATCCGAATGAATGTTGCGCGCCGTTTTCTTGACCGATTTGTAACGGATCTCGCAAAAAATGCAGCGTTTTCAATAGCCATTCACCAAGCCCCTGTTTTTCCGCCAAGCCGCCCCGCAAATTCTGCGCCAACTTGCCCCACGCAGAACAGTGCCTGCGCCGTGCCGCCCGGCGGCGGGCCGCCAATCACACATGCTTTCAGGAGCTTGACAGCCCATCGAGGCGCGCCGCCTGCCCGCGGCGTCATCAATCCGTCACGCCCCTGCAATGTGAAATTCATGCTGCGGTCGGGCAGCCGTCACCCGGCACCCGTAGAAGTCATTCGAACCAATCCTCACCGGAGCGACCGACATGACCCTGAAGTCCCTGATGCTGGGCACCGCCCTCACCATGCTTGGTGTTACCGCCGCCTCTGCCGAAACCTGGAACATCGCCGTGACCGACGTGGAAGGTCTGGAGCGGCTTCAGGCCGAGTGGGGGCCCTTCAAGGCCGCGCTCGATGCCGCGACCGGCCACACCTTCGAGTTCTTCCCCGTCTCCTCGCGCTCCGCCGCGGCAGAGGCGCTGCGCGGCGAGACGGTCGACTTCGTCGTCACCGGCCCGGCCGAATACATCATCATCAACACGCTGACCAAGGCCACGCCGCTGATCGGCTTTGGCCGCCCCGACTATCGCTGCGCCATCATCGTGCGCGCCGATGCGGGCATCGACAGCATGGAAGACCTCAAGGGCAAGAAGGTGGCCTTCGGCGATATCGGCTCCACCTCGAACATGCTGTGCCCGATGCAGCTGATGGCCGACTACGGCGTCGATCCGGTGACCGAGATCGACAAGGTCCATACCGCCACCAACATCGCGCATGAGGCGCTGAAGGCCGGCGACGTGGCCGCCATCGGCATCAACGAAGGCAGCTGGATCAAGGGCGCCCGCGGCAAGGACACATTGGTTCCCTACGGCTTCTTCAAGGTGCTGGCGCGCTCGGGCGACCTGCCCAACGACATGCTGCTGGTCGGCGCGCATGTCCCGGCCGAGATCCAGGCGCTGGTGCGCGACAGCATCATCGAACACAAGGACGAGATCATCGCCGCGATCACGACCCATGAAGAGAACGACAAGTATGTCGGCATGGATCTGGTGACGATCGAGGACGCCTCGTATGACCGCGTCCGCTCGATGTACACTACCGCGGGCTATCCGCAGTTCGACACCTTCCTGGGCGAATAGGCGATGCTCGACCACCCGGCCACCCACCTGACCGGGACGGTCACCGACCTTCAGGCGACGGGCCTTGGCAAGCGCTTCGGCAAGGGCCGCCCGGTGTTCGAGGGGCTGGAGTTCCGCATCCAGCGCGGCGAATGCGTCGCGCTGGTCGGTGCCAATGGCACCGGCAAATCCACGCTGCTGCGCTGCTGCCTGGGGCTGATCGTGCCCGATAGCGGGCAGGTGTCGCTGCTGGATCACGACATCGCCACGATCAAGGGGCCCGCGCGCCGCGCGCTGCGGGCCCGCACCGGGCTGGTGGGGCAAAAGCACAACCTGGTGCCACGGCTGTCGGTGCTGTCCAATGTGATCCACGGCCTGCTGGGGCGGCATTCGGGGCCGCGCTATTGGGTGCAAGGCCTTGCCCCCGCCCCGGCGCGGACGGCGGCTTTCGCTGCGCTGGACAAGGTGGGGCTGGCCGATCTGGCCCTGCGCCGGGCCGACCAGCTCTCGGGTGGGCAAAGCCAGCGGGTGGCGATTGCCCGGGCGCTGGTCGGCAATCCCCGCTTTCTGGTAGCGGATGAGCCCTGTGCCTCGCTCGACCCGCAGGCAGGCGAAGAGGTGATGGCGCTGTTCATGTCGCTGGTGAAGCGCGAGGGTGTGACCGTGCTGTTTACCTCGCACAACGTCCAGCACGCGCTGAGCTATGGCGACCGGATTCTGGGCCTGCAGGGCGGCAGGATTGCAATCGATGCACGCGCCCGCGAGGTCTCGGCGCAGGACATGGCGAGGCTTTATGTCTGATCGCTCCCTTCCCATGCGCTTCGCCCGACCCGGTGCCGTCGGCTTTCTGGGCTATATCGGGGTGATCCTGATCATCCTGTGGTCGCTGGAAGGCGCGGGCTGGTCGGCCGACCGGCTGATCTCGTCGCCGCCGAAACTTGCGGATTTCTTCAGTCGGGCCTGGCCGCCCTCGACCCACAACCTGGACAGGCTGGCCTGGAAGATGGTCGAAACGCTGCAGATCGCCATTGCCGGGGCCGCCATCGGCATCGTGCTGTCGGTGCCGGTGGCCTTGCTGGCCGCGCGGGGCGTGCTGGTCGGGCGCGGGGTCAGCCTGGCGGTGCGCACGATCCTTGGCTTCATCCGCGCGGTGCCCGATCTGGCCTGGGCGCTGGTTTTCGTGGTAGCAGTGGGCCTTGGCCCCTTTGCCGGGATGCTGGCCATCGTGGTGGACACCATCGGCTATTGTGGCCGCTTCTTTGCCGATGACATGGAGAATACCGACCCCGGCCCGGCCGAGGCGCTGACAGCCACCGGCGCAAGGCGGCTCGACATCGCCGCCTGCGCCACCATTCCAGCCGCCCTGCCCGCCTTTGTCTCCACCGCGCTGTTCGGGCTGGAAAAGGCGGTGCGCTCCTCGACCATCCTTGGCCTTGTCGGCGCAGGGGGCATCGGGATCGAGCTGAAGGTGGGCTTCGACCTTTTCGACTATCCTACGGCCATGACCGTGATCTTGATGATCGCGGTGGTGGTGATCGGGGTGGAACAGATCGGCGCCCTGCTGCGCGCCGCAATCATGGGACAGGCACGATGAAGACGGATACCGCACATGAATTCTGGGGCGAGGAATGGGCGCGGGCCGATGGCACCACGAAATGGGAGCAGCCCGAGCCCGAGGTGATGGCCTTCGCCGATACCCTGCCCGCGGGGGCGCGGGTGCTGGATCTGGGCGCCGGCGTCGGGCGCCATGCGCTGGCGCTGGCGCGGCGGGGCTTTGCCGTGGCCGCGCTGGATGCCGCCCCCGAGGGGATTGCCGAGATCAACCGCATTGCCGCCGCCGAAGACCTGACCGTCGATGCCCGCATCGGCATGATGACCGAGCTGCCCTTCGCCGATGGCGCCTTCGACCATGTGCTCTCGTGGAACGTGATCTATCACGGGGATGAGGCGGTGCTGCGCACTGCCATCGCCGAGATTGCCCGCGTGCTGAAGCCCGGCGGCACCTTCCTTGGCACCATGCTCTCCGCCCGCCGAATCCCGGTGGAGTTGGCCAAGGCCCCGGGCCGCGAAATCTCGCGCAATACCTGGGTGTTCGAGGGGCCGGGCGACAAGGTCCACCCCCACTACTTCTGCACCGGCCGCGACCTGCTGGAGCTGTTCTCGGCGTTCGAGGTGTTCCGGCTGGAAGACCGCGAGCACGAGACCCCCGGCTCGTGGCACTGGCATCTGGTGCTGGAGCGGCTTTGATGCAGCCTTTCGTGATCGAAGGTGCCTCGGTGATCCTGCCGGACCGGGTGGCGCAGGTCGCCATCCGGGTCGAGGGCGGGGTGATCGCGGCCTTGGACGGCCCGCGCGATGGGGCGCGGGTGATCGACGGGGGCGGGATGATCCTTGCCCCCGCAATGGTCGATATCCATGGCGACGCCTTTGAGCGGCAGTTGATGCCGCGCCCCGGCGTGATGATCCCGACCGAGGCAGCGCTGCTGGAAACCGACCGCCAGCTTGCCGCCAATGGCATCGCCACCGCCTACCACGCCCTGTCGCTCAGCTGGGAGCCGGGCCTGCGCTCGGTCAAGATCGGCTGGGAGGTGTTCGAGGCGCTGAACCGGCTGGCCCCGCGCCTGACGGTGGAAAACCGGCTGCAACTGCGGTGGGAGACGTTCTGCTTCGAGTCGGTGCCGCTGATCGAGGCGGCGCTGGAGGGGCCGCTGGCCCCCGCCATTGCCTTCAACGACCATACCTCGATGGCGATGCTGCATCCGGGCACGCCGCTGCAGGACCGCCCCTTCGACCATGACCCGGCCTTCCCGGTGGTGGATGCGCAAAGCCCGGCCTTCCTTGCCAAGATGGACGGGCGGGCGAAGCGGTCGCACATGCCCGCCGCCGACTATGTCGCGCTGCTGTGCCGGATCTGGGAGCGGCGGGCCGAGGTGCTGCCGGTGATCGCGGAGGTTGCCCGCAAGGGTGCCGCCGCCGGCGCGCCGATGCTGAGCCATGATGACAGCCAGCCCGAAACCCGCGCCTTCTACCGGGGCATCGGCGCGCGGATTTCCGAGTTCCCGATGAACCTGCGCACCGCCGAGGCGGCCCGCGCGGCAGGCGACCGGATCGTGTTCGGCGCGCCCAACGCCGCGCGGGGCGGCAGCCATCTGGGCTCGCCCGGGGCGGCGGACATGGTGGCCGCGGGGCTGTGCGACATCCTGGCCTCGGATTACTACTACCCCGCGATGCTCGCCGCGGTGGCGCGGCTGCAGGCCGACGGGGTCGGCGCGCTCGCCGAGATGTGGAAGCTGGTTTCGGCCAATCCGGCCGCAGCGCTTGGCCTGCAGGATCGCGGCGAGATCGCCCTTGGCCGCCGCGCCGATCTGGTGCTGCTGGACTGGCCCGACGGGCATCCGCCGGTGGTGCGCAGCTGCTTTGTCGCGGGCCGCGCCGCCTATGGCGCGATTGCGGCGGGCTAGATCATGCGTGAGGAGGCGGAACGTTTTGACGGGTTGGCCGAGACCTACGAGATGCACCGCCCGGGCTATCCTGCCCCGGTATTCCAGGCGCTGGTCGCGGACCTGCGCTGCCCGGCGCGGGTGGCGGTCGATGTGGGCGCGGGGCCGGGGAACTCCACCGCCTCCTTGCGCGGTGCCCTCGGCCCGGACTGGCGCTTCATCGCCATCGAGCCCGGCCGCGACATGCGCCGCGTCCTGTCGCGCCGCTTCTCGGCCGCGCCCGATGTGCAGGTCGTCGATGCCACCGCCGAAGACATGCACCTTCCCGGCGGGGTGGCCGCGCTCGTCGTCGCCTGCACGGCCTATCACTGGTTCGACGCGCCGCGCTTCTATGCCGAGGCGACGCGGGTTCTGGCCCCCGGCGGCGTGCTCGCCATCGTGCGCAACCGCCGCAAGCCGCTGCCGGTGCTGCAGGCCTTCGACCGCTATATCGAAGAGCACTCGGCCGAGACCAAGGACCTCGCCCGGCGCGAGGCCCGCAAGGAGCCGGCGGTGCGCGACCTGGCGAAGGTGCCCGGCTTCATGGCGGCGCGGTCCCACACCTACCCCTGGTCGAGCGAGGTCACGGCACGGGGGTTGATCGACCTCTATCTGACCCGCTCCACCCTCTGGGGCGTGGTCCGGCGCGTGGGGCTGTCCCGGGTGATGGCCGATCTGACCGCGATCTGCGCTGAACATGGGCTGCAGGGCACGCCCGTCCGGCTCGACTGGGAAACCACGGCAAAGTGGGCCCGCAAACATACCGAAGGAGTCCTCTGATGCTGGATCGCAGCGCAACCCCGTTCACCCTTGCCCAGGCACGGATCATCACCCCGGAAGGCGTGATCGACGGTGCCGTCGATATCGAGGGCGGCGTGATCGCGGCGCTTCGCCCCGGCGCGGGGCCAGCCGGTGCCGCGGATCTTGGCGGGGATTTCCTGATCCCCGGCATTGTCGATGTACATACCGACCATGTCGAGGCGCATGTCTTTCCCCGCGCGGGGGTGCAGTGGAATTTCCTCAACGCGCTGATGGCGCATGATGCGGTGGTGATCGCCGGCGGCACCACCACGGTGCTCGACAGCCTCTGCGTCGGGGCCTCGATGAAGCGGCCAGAGCGGCGCGACCTGCTGGTGCCGCTGGTGGCCGCGCTGGAGCGGGGCCGGGCCGAGGGCCTGTTCCGCGCCGACCACCTGCTGCATCTGCGCTGCGAGATCTGTGATCCCGACACCATCCCGCTGGCCGATGCCACCATCACCAGCCCGCTGGTGCGGCTGGTCTCGGTGATGGACCACACGCCGGGCGACCGCCAGAGCGTCGATGCCGAGCGCTGGCTGGGCCGCATGGCCAAGGACATGGCGCTGGAGATGACCGAGGCCCGCGCGGCGATGGCAGAGCTTCTGGACAGGTCGGCCCGCGTCGGGGTCGAGGTGCGCGCCCATGTGGTGGCCCGGGCGCGGGCGGCGGGCCTGCCGCTGATGAGCCATGATGACCGCACGCCGGCGCAGGTCGATCAGGCGCGGGCCGAGGGGGCGGTGGTCTCGGAATTTCCCACCACGCTGGAAGCCGCGGCCCATGCCCGCGCGCAGGGGCTTGCGGTGGTGATGGGGGCGCCCAACCTGCTGCGTGGCGGCTCGCAATCGGGCAATGTCTCGCTGCGGGCGCTGCTGGAGGCGGATCTGTGCGATGTGCTCTCCTCCGACTACATCCCGCGCAGCCCGCTGGACGCCGCCTTTGCCATCGGCTTCGACGGCAGCCTGCCCCAGGATCTGGCCCGCGCCATCGCCATGGTCACCGACGCGCCGGCAAGGCTGGCCGGGCTGACCGACCGGGGCCGGATCGCGCCCGGCCTGCGGGCCGATCTGGTGCAGGTGCGCCGCACGGGGGCGCATAACCATGTGGTTGCCGTCTGGCGCGAAGGACGGCGCGTCTACTAGCGCGCAGTGACCCCGGAATATGAAAGGAATCTGACCGATGACCCCTTTGAAGATTGGTGCCTGCCTGCGCGCCTCTGAAATCGCCACCCACAGAGACTGGCTGTTCGACGCCGAGCGCGACATCGAATTGCAGGACTTCATGACCCATGCCGCCCTCGGCGCCGAACGCGCCGAGCGCATCGCTGCGGCGAACGCGGCGCTGGCCGGTCACCGCGGCCGCGTCGGCATCCATGGCCCCTATGAGGGGCTTGATATCGACAACAAGGATGCCGAGCTGCGCCCGCTGATCACGGCGCGGTTCCTGCGCGCGCTGGAGGCGGCCGAAGCGGTCGGGGCGCGGCAGATGGTGCTGCACTCGCCCTATCGCGCCTGGTTCCAGAACAACCGGCTGGCCGCACCCGGCTATCCCGAGGCCAAGCTGGCGCGCATCCATGACGTGCTGGACCCGGTGGTCGCACGGGCCGAGGCGGCGGGGATCACGCTGGTGATCGAGAATATCGAGGATGTCGATCCCGCCACCCGCCGCGGACTGGTGGAGAGCTTTGCCAGCCCGGCAATCGCCCTGTCCATCGACACCGGCCATGCCCAGCTGGCGCGCCGGATGTCGGGCGCCCCGCCGGTGGATTACTTCGTGCGCGATGCCGGCGCGCTGCTGGCCCATGTGCATCTGCAGGATGTCGATGGCCATGCCGACCGCCACTGGGCACCCGGCGAGGGCGAGATCGAATGGGCCGCCGTCTTCCGCGCCCTGGCCGATTGCCCCAGCGCGCCGCATCTGCTGCTGGAGCTGCGGGACAAGGCCGATATCGCGAAGGGCTTCGCCCATCTGGAAGCGCTGGGGCTCGCGGTCTGAGCTGACGGGCCGCCGCTCAGGCGGCCCGCGCCAGCATCACCGACCCGTCGGAGTAGATCTTGCGCCCGCCGCGCAGGGTGGCACGGACATGGCCGACGCCGTTGTCATCGGCGATCAGCAAGTCGGCCAGCATCCCCGGCGCAATGGCCCCGCGGTCCATCAGCCCCAGCGCCCGCGCCGGGTTCAGCGTGGCCAGCCGCGCTGAACCCGCAAGCCCGTCCGGGTCTGCCTTGGCGAGTTCCAGAACTGCCGGCAGCAGCGCCGAGGGGTGATAGTCGGAGGCGAGGATGTCCAGCAGCCCCGAAGCGTGTGCCTCGCGCGCCGAGAGGTTGCCCGAATAGGACATGCCGCGCAGCGCATTGGGCGCGCCCATCGCAGTGGCCAGCCCGCGCGCCCGAGCCTCTGTCGCGGCCTCCACCGTCACCGGAAACTCGCTGATCCCCGCGCCAAGCGCCTGCATCAGCGCCACCTTTTCCACCGTGTCATCGTCATGGCTGGCCAGCGCCACGCCATGCGCGCGGCAAGTCTCGGAGATCGCGCGCAGCGTGGCGGCGATGTCTCCGGCGGTCGATTGCTTCGTGGCAATCCGCCGCGAGACCTCGCCCTCGGCTTCGGCCTGGCTGAGGCCCTTGTCACGGGCGATCCGCGCGACATGCGCCTCGAGGTCGCGGTACTGGCCCTGACCGGGCGTGTGGTCGGTCAGCGAGACCAGATCGACCGCGCCCTCGGCGATCAGCCCCTCGACCACGCGCAGCGCATCGGGAAAGGTGATCTCGAAGCGCGCATGAACCTTGTGATCGACCTTCAGCACATCGCCCATCGCCTTCAGCGCGCGGATGATGGCGCTGGTATTGTCGAAATGCCGAATATGGCCATAGGCCGAGCCGGGGTGGAAACTGACCGCGGCATAGGCCGTCGTCACCCCCGCCGCCGCCAGCCGCCGGTCCAGATCGCGCAGGCCAAGCTCTATCGGCATCCGCACATTCGGGCGCGGTTCCACCTCGCGCTCGACCATGTCGCCATGCATGTCGACGAAGCCGGGCATCAGCAGCAGGCCATCGCCCGTCATCGCGGCGCCGGGCATCGGGGCCCGGGCGATCTCGGCGATGCGGCTCGCCTCGATGCGGACAGAGCCGCGCTCGATCACCGCATCCGGGGTGACAACGCGGAAGTCAGACAGCCACATCTTCAGGCACCTCCTGCGCAGTCAGTTCGATCTCGCGGTCGATCAGCCCGGCCACGTCGCCCGGGTGGTGGAACACCCCGATCATCGCCACGCCCGCCGCCTTCAGATCGGCCAGCCGCCGGATCAGCGCGGCCCGCGCACCCGCATCCAGCGAGGCGGTGGGCTCGTCCAGCAGTAGCAGCCGCTGCGGCAGGATCAGCGCGCGGGCGAGGTTGACCTTCTGCTGCTCGCCGCCCGAGAAGGTGGTGGGATAGGCCCGCCACAGGTCGCGCTTGACGCCGAACTCGGCCAGCCAGCGCCGGGCCTCCTCGACAGCCTCGGCGGCAGGCACACCTGCGCGGCGCAGCGGTTCGGCGACGATATCCTCGGCCGCGACGCGGGGCCGGGCGATCAGGAACTGGGTGACAAAGCCGATCTCGCGCCGCCGCAGCAGGGCGATATCCACGTCCGCCGCCGTGGCCAGGTCGATCCGGCCCTCGGCGGTGTGATACCAGATATGCCCGGCGCGCGGCAGATAGCTGCGGTAGAGCGTGCGCAGAAGGGTGGACTTGCCGACGCCATTGGGTCCACGCAGCAACAGGAATTCGCCCGTGTGGAGCGTGAAGCTGATGCCGTCGAAGGCGTGCAGGCGCTGGCCCAGATGGTGCATCTGGAAGTGCTTGGCCAGGTTCTCGACCTGAAGAACGGGAGGCGTTTGGGGTGTCATGGCAGCCTCACAGTTTCGCATGGACGAGTTGTTGGGTGTAGTCGTGCTGCGGATCCTGGAAGATCTGGTCCGCCAGCCCTTGCTCCACCACGCGGCCGCGGCGCATCACCATCACCCGGTCGGCCATGGTGCGGATCACGCCCAGATCGTGGGACACGATCACCATCGTGATCGCCCGGTCGCGTTGCAGCCGCTTCAGCGTATCCAGCACCAGCGCCTGCACCGAAACATCGAGGCCTGTTGTCGGCTCGTCCAGCAACAGCAGCGCCGGCTCCAGCGCAATCGCCTTGGCCAGCTGCACCCGCTGCTGCATCCCGCCCGACAGCTCGATCGGGCGCGCATCCATCCGCTCCAGCGGGAACTCCGACGCGTCCAGCGCCTCCCGCGCCCGGCCGCGCAGCGCGGCAAAGCTGCGCTCGCCGGCGATCAGCAGCCGTTCGGCGACATTGCCGCTGGAGCTGTTCTTCATCAGCAGGCCCAGATGCGGGTTCTGGTAGACGATGCCGATGCGGGTTGCGCAGAGCATCCGCCGCGCGAAGCGATCCAGCTCGAACAGGTTGCCGGGCAGGTCGGGCAGGGCAAGGCGGTAGTCGCCGGCATCCGGCGTATCCTCAAGGTTCATCATCCGCAGCAGGGTGGATTTTCCCGACCCGCTTTCGCCGACGATCCCCAGCACCTCGCCGGGATAGACCAGGGCCGACACGTCATCGAGCGCCACCACATCGCCATAGCGGCGCGAGACGCCGGTCATGGTCAGCAGCGGCGGCGTGGTCATCAGTTGCGGGGCGCGCAGGGCAAGGGCGGTCATTGCATCTTTCCGTTCTCGTACCAGGTGGCCCCCAGGGCCACATCCTCGCCCTCGGCGCGGCGGATCGCCTTGATGCCAAGGTTGCTGTCCGACAGCTCGAACACCGATCCGCCGCCATCCTGCGGGATCTCGTTCATGAAATAGCCTGCGACGCCCGAGCGGTGGCAGGTCAGCGCGGCATGATCCTCGACCTTGTAGGGCACGTCGGAAAACACCAGCGGTTCCACTCGCGTGAAGGGCGGCACCGCATAGAGCCGCTTTTCCCGCCCCGCCGAAAGGAAGGTCAGATGCTGCGCCATGTGCAGCTTGGGCAGATCCCAGCGGGGGATGGGGGAAGGCGTCATCACATGCCGCCCGTTGACCAGCGCCGGATAGGAGGCGCCCTGCATGATCCGGCCCGATCGCACGATCTGCTCATACAGGATCAGCCACAGCCGCCCGTAATCGGCATCGGCGTGCATCTGCCGGGCGACGCTCATGTTCGGTTCCACCGGGCGCAGCGGCTCGGGGTTGGGCACTTGCAGCACCAGCACCTGATCGGCGCGCAGCCGTTCCTCGGGGATGCGGTGGCGGCTCTGGATCAGCGTTGCGGCCAGCGTGTCCCAGGTCTCGGCCGCACCGGACACCTTGGACAGGAAGGACCGGATCGAGGCGGCGTTGACGCTGTCATCGGCGCCCTGGTCGATCACCTTCACCACTGAAGATGGCTTCAGCAGCGTCAGCGTCACCTGCAAACCGCCGGTGCCCCAGCCGCGCGCCATCGGCACCTCGCGGCTGGCATAGGGCATCTGGCAGCCGGGCACGGCGATGGCCTTCAGCATCTTGCGGCGCAGCTCGCGCTTGGCCGAGGCGTCGAGGAAGCCATAGGAGAACGCTTCCCAGGGTTTTGTCAGGGTGGCGATGGTCATGCGGTCACCTCTTCGGATTCGGGGGCAGGCACGGCGGCGGCCTTGGACCCGCGCAACGCATCGAGCGAGGACTGAAAGGTGACGTAGTGGGGCAGCTTGAAGTGGATGCAGAAGCCCGAGGCCTCGACCGGCTCGGTATGGTAAAGGAAGAACTCCTCCTCCACCGGCGAGCCCTTGGCAGCGCCGGGGGCGTTCAGGTCCAGCGTGGCGCCCGAGATCACCTTGACCTCGTTCCAGCCCAGCGTCGCGCAGAACCCCAGTTCCAGCAGGCCGGACTTGCCCTTGGAAATGACCTCGGCCTGCGAAACCTTCACCCGGCCCGCCGAAAATTCGGTGCCACGCGGGTGGCGCACGCGAACCTCTGCCTCGGCCAGCCGCAATTCGTTGACGGTGGGGTGGGCATTGCCATAGCCGCGCATCGCAGAATAGCCCAAGGCCAGCATCCCGCCGGTATCGGCACGGGCAAGGCTTTGCAGCGTATGGGCGCGCGCGGCCGGGAACAGCAGCGGCTCGCGGGTCAGGTCGGGGATCTCGTCCGGGGCAACCTCGGCCCGCGGCGGATCGGCGACCAGCCCCTGCGCCTTTTGCCATGCGGCCAGCGAGGGTTGCCGGGCGGGCGCGGGGTCAGCGGCAGGTTCCACCGGCGCGGGCGCGAAGGGGCGGCCCTGTAGCACGCCGGTCGCCAGCAGCCGGTGCGAATAGTCGAGGCTCGGCCCGAGGATCTGCCCGCCGGGAATGTCCTTGAAGGCCGCCGAAATCCGCCGGTGGGTGAAAAGCTGGTCCTGAAGGACCGGCGCGGCAACGGCAAGGCGCGGCTGCGTCGTCCGCCAGGCGCGCAGCAGCAGCACCGCCTCGTACAGATCGCCGCCCGCCTGTGCCAAAGCCAGAGCGGCAAGGTCGGGCTCGTAAAGCGAAGCCTCGCCCATGACCCGGTCGATCAGCATCGGCAGCGCCGCGCGCAGCGCCCGAATGCGCGCCGCGTCGATCTGGCCGAGTTCGGCGCGGTAGAGCCGTTCGGATTGCTCGATGGCACGCTCGCCGCCGCGGGTGGCTACATAGGCCATCAGAGCACCTCGATCATGGTGGACCGCGGCAGGCCGATCACCTCGGCCCCCGAGATCAGGAACAGGTCGAACCCCGCCGGATAGCGGCAGCGCGCCGCGCGCAGGGACCAGAACCCTTGGGCCGGTCCGTCGATGGCAATCTCGGTTGCAGTCTCGATCCCCGGCCCGGTCAGCCGCAGCCTTTGGCCGGTGCCGAAGAGGGCCGGGGCCACGACCGTCGCCCCCTCATCGGGATAGAGGTCGGAGCCCATCAGCACCTGCCCCACCCGCTCCAGATCGGCCAGCGACAGGAAGGCGTGGTCGGCGAGCGGCAGCGGCACCGGCAAGGCACCGAAGGGCGCGATCTGGTCCGCGAGCGCAGCATCGTCACAGAACACCCGGCATTCCCGGTCAAGCAGCGCCTCGGCGATGCCTGCCATGCCCGGCACCGGCAGGGTCTGCACCGTCCCGGGCCGCGACAGGGCCCACATCAGGGCCTCGAACGTGGCGTTCGTCCGGACCTCGAAATCGTCCGGCACCGGAACGGCGGCAAGTACGGGCATCAGAACGTCTCCATATCAACGCGGGTCGCTTCGATCTCGCACAGGCGCGCGGTGTCGGCGGCGGCAAGTTCGGTGGCCTCATCGTGCAGAAAGCTGCGGATATCGGGCGTTTGCCCAAGGCTGGCGGCGGCATCCACTACGGCCATCGCCATCGCGCGTTCCAGATCGCGCCCCACGACCATGCCATAGCCCTCGGCGCCGGCCGCGCGGATATGCGCCTCGGCCACCAGCACCTCGCCGAGATGGAAGTCGGTGCCCTGCACCGTGTCTCGCATCGGCAGCATCACCAGGCCGGTGCGGCTCTGGATCACGTCGATCGGGCCCAATCCCGGCAGCAGGCGCTCTGCCAGTGCCGCCAGACGGGTCGCATCGGCGCGGGCCAGAATCTCCAGCAGGCGGCCATGGTCAAAGGCCGGAAACTTCTCATCGGTCTGGTCAAACACTGCGGGGGCCTTCCGGGGCCTCGGGCCCCTCATCCTGGTTGTCGAAGGTGAATTGCACGCGGTCGCCGGACCACACCGCCTCGGAATAACCGATGGGCAGGCCGGCCGCGTCCACGTCGGTCTTCTGCATCACCACCACCGGCTGGTCGGGGTGCTGCATCAGCAGCGCAGCCTCATCTTCAGTGGGGCGGCGGGTGAAAAGCGTGGTGCTCTTGCGGAAGTAGTCGGGGATGCCGTGGCTCCGGTAGATATCTGTCACCGACTCCCCAGCGCTGCGCCGCGTGGCAAGGTCGGGAAAGCGCGTGGCGCAATGGTACGAGAGGCCAATGTTGATCGGCACCCCGTCGGCAAGACCGCGGCGCAGCAGGCGGTGCACGGCGCTGCCCTCGGGCAGGGCAAGCGCCGCGGCGACGGCGACCGGGGCGGGCACGATGGAATCGGCCAGCTGCTCACCCGCGGGGGCGACGCCCTGCTCCAGCAGGTTCTGGCGGAAGCGGGTGCGCCGCCCGATGTGATAGCTGATCAGCGGGGCCGCCTGCACGAAGGTGCCGCGCCCCTGTTCCACCCGAAGCTTGCCCTCGACGGCAAGCGCCGCTACAGCCCGCCGCACCGAATGCCGCCCGGCCTGAAAGGTATGGCAAAGTTGCGATTCGGTTGGCAACTGCATGCCCGGCTCCAGCTGTCCGCCAGAGATATCCGCGGAAATCCTGTCACGGATGATCTTCCAGTTGTCCCGTCCCATAAGTTCCGATCCGCCAAGTCATTCGAATGACTCCGTGCCTACCCCCCCAAGGTCACGTGCGTGTGACAGGAGCCCGGCACCCGCATTTTCTCGCAGCCGTGCCTTGCCCCGTGCCGCCGAAAACGGTCATGGCCTTAAGCCGCCGGGCGGCCCGCCCGGGGCCGCAAAGCCAACGCACCGGGTTTGCTGGAGGAACCCTTGGACGCATCTGCGCATCCCGGCCGGGCATCCCTATTCGGATGACCTAGCAACTCCGCGACGAAGCTTAGGGCGCTGGCGGCCCTAAAGCAGCCCGCCGTCCGCGCGCACCGTCCTGCCGGTGATCCAGCCCGCATCGTCGGACACCAGGAACGCCACCAGTCCGCTGATGTCCTTGGGCTGGCCGATCCGGCGCAGCGGCGTCCTTGCTTGCAAGGCTTCGCCGCGCTCCTTCACCGCGCTGGCGGTCATGTCGGTTTCGATCAGGCCCGGGGCGACGGCATTGATCGTGATACCGCGCGGGCCCAATTCCTGGCTGAGTGCGAGCACCAAGGCCGAGACGGCAGCCTTCGACGCGGAGTAGACCGAGGTTTCCGGCATCGGGGAGTCGGCCAGACGAGATCCGAAATGCACGATGCGGCCGGGATCTCCCATCACCGTTGCGGCAGCCCGGGTCAGGCACAGGGCGCCCAGGACGTTGGTGTTGAACATGGCGTGGTAATGATCCGCATCGGCTTGCTCGAGGGGGCGGTAATCCGACACGCCTGCTGCGTTCACCAGGATGTCGAGCCTTCCGCAAGCCCGGACGCAACTGCTGACAAGTCGCTCGCAATCTTCGGGCAGGGCGATGTCGGCGGCAATCGCCAGGGCCTCCGAACCGGCAGCCGACAGGTCCTGCACGACCCGGTCCGCCGAGGCCTTGTCGCTGCGATATGCGATCACGACCCGGGCTCCGTCTGCCGCAAGCCGGCGGGCAACCTCTGCCCCGATCCCGCGCGAGCCCCCTGTCACCAGGGCGACCCTGCCCCGCAATGCAAGCCTGCTGTTCATGTCTGCCTCCTTGGCACCCTGGGCGGCGAGCGGGAGGCCAGACCTCCGCTCCCGAATGCAGCCCCTAGAAATCCACCTTGTCGCCACCCTTGAGGTTCAGGATCTCGCGGGCCTCGTCCGGCGTGGCGACCTCGAAGCCCAGATGCTCGACCAGCTCCCTAGCCAGCGTCACCTGCTCCGCGTTGCTCTTTGCCAGCCTGCCCCGCCCGGCATAGAGCGAGTCCTCGAGCCCGACGCGCAGATGGCCGCCCAGCAGGATCGACTGCATCGCAATCGGCATCTGGTGCCGCCCCGCACCGAGGACCGACCAGCGGTAATCGCCGCCAAACAGCCGGTCGGCCGTGCGGCGCATGTGCAGCACGTCCTCGGGATGCGCGCCGATCCCGCCGAGAATGCCGAAGACCGATTGCACGAAGAACGGCGGCGTCACATGGCCGCGGCGCACGAAGTGCTCCAGCGTGTAGAGATGGCCTATGTCATAGCACTCGATCTCGAACCGGGTGCCGTTGCCGGCACAGGTGGTCAGGATGCCCTCGATATCGGCGAAGGTGTTGCGGAAGACACGGTCGCGCGAGCCTTCGATATAGGCCTTCTCCCAGTCATGCTTGAACTCGGTCAGCTTTTCCAGGATCGGAAATATCCCGAAGTTCATCGACCCCATGTTGAGCGAGGCGACCTCTGGCTTGAAGACCACGGCGGGCCGCAGCCGTTCCTCGATCGACATGGTCGGCGCGCCGCCCGTGGTGATGTTGATGACCACGTCCGAGCGCTGCTTGATGACGCGCAGGAACGGCTCGTAGGCTTCGGGCGTCTGGTCGGGCTGCCCGGTTTGCGGGTTGCGCGCGTGCAGGTGCACGATGGAGGCACCGGCCGCGCTGGCTTCCAGTGCAGCCTCGGCGATCTCTGCGGGCGTTATCGGCAGATAGGGCGACATCGACGGGGTGTGGATCGACCCGGTGACGGCGCAGGTGATGATGATCTTGCGTGACATGAATATCCTCAGAGCAGCATTTGCGGCAGGGCCAGCGACAGGGCCGGGATCAGGGCGACGAGCGCGAGGATGCCGATGCAGATTGCGATCAGCGGCAGGGCCTCGCGGATCACCCTCGTCACCGGTTCACCCGAGATGGCGGAGGCGATGAACAGAAGGATGCCGACGGGCGGCGTCGCCATGCCTATCACCACGTTCAGCACCACGACCATGCCGAACTGCACCGGGTCCATCCCGATCAGCGCCTGCAGCTTGAGCAGGATCGGCATGGTCAGGATCAGGATCGAGATCGGCTCCAGGAACATGCCCAGAAGCAGCAGGAAGACGTTCAGCAGCAGCAAGATCAGGAACGGCTCGTCGGTGATGGTCAGCACCAGATCCGCGATGTGCTGCGGCACCTGTTCCAGCGTGAAGACGAAGGACACGATAGAGGCCATCGAGGTGATGAACAGGATCGACGCAGAGACGAGCGTCGTTGCGATCAGCGATTCCCACAGGCGCCGCAGGCTGAGGTCACGATAGGCAAAGCCGATGACCAGCGCGTAGGCGACCGCGACGGCGGCAGCTTCGGTCGGGGTGAAGATCCCCGCCTTGATGCCGACAAGGATGATCGCAGGCAGCAGCAGCGCCGGCAGGGTGCGCGCGGTCGCCTTCCACCGGGCGCGGGCGCCGATCCGCTCCGTCACTGGGAAGCCGTCGCGTCTGGCGCGCCACGAGGCATAGGTCAGCAGCCCCGCCGCAATGCAGATGCCCGGCACCACCCCCGCCATGAACAGCTGCCCGATCGATGTGCCGGACAGGACGCCATAGATGATCATGGTGATCGAGGGCGGGATGATCGGTCCCATGATGGACGCCACGGCGATCAGGGCCGCGGCATAGGCCGGCGGCATTCCCTGCTTGCTCATCGTCGGGATGAGGATGGAGCCAAGGGCCGATGCTTCCGCCGTCGCGCTGCCCGAGATGCCGGCGAAGAAGCCGGCGGACAGGATGGACACCGATGACATCCCGCCCCGCCGGTGCCCGACCATGGCACGGGCGAAATGCACGATCCGGTCGGTGATGCCGCCGACGTTCATCAGCGCTCCGGCCAGCAGGAACAGCGGGATGGTCAGCAGAACGAACTGGTCGATCCCCGCCATCATGCGCTGCGGCAGCATCAGCACCATCATGCCGTTGCCGGACAGATAGAGATAGGCCGTGCCGGCGATGCCCAACGTCAGGGCGATCGGGATGCCGCTGACAAGCAGGCCCCCGAAGATCAGGAAAAAAGCGCCCATCAGCCTTGCCGCCCCCCGGTTTCCGACACCGTTTTTGCGTGGATTTCATTCGGATGCTCAGGCCGCATCCATGTGCCGTAGCTTGTGAAGAGGTCGGCCATGACATGCACGATCATCAGGGCCGACCCGACCGAGACAGAGATGTAGACATAGCTGATCGACAGCCCCAGCGGCCTGCCGACAAGCGATCCCCAGATGAAGTCGAGCGCGGGGATCGTCTGGTTGCCGAAGCGCGAGGCATAGTCGGCGCCGTACACCGTGATCAGCGCAAGGAAGCCGATGACGGGGATCGAGGTGACCGCCTTCAACACCCATCTGCCCTTGGCGGACAGCATCATCGGCAGGAAGTCGATGGCAACGAACTCCCCCTTTGAATAGGCGAGCCCGAGCACGAGGAAGGTTTGCCAGATCAGCAGATACCGGCACAGTTCCTCGGCCCAGATCAGCGACCCACCCATCGCATAGCGCGACCAGACCTGCGCGATCATCACCATCACGATGACCGCCATGGAGACCCCTGCAAGGAAGCGTAGGATCATGAGATACGTCGAGACGACCCTCGACAGGGCACGGGGCACTTGCATGGGTTTTGTGTTGACCAGAGAAAGGGCTTAGCTCGTCGCGCGCGCGGCTTCGACGAATTCAGCGATAAGCGGGTCCTTCTGGGCCCATTCCTGCGTCAGCGGCGCGACGGTTTCCTGCATCTCGGCCAGGTTGTCGATCTCGATGATCTCGACGCCCTTCGCGCGCAATTCCTCGCGCCCGGTCAGGTCCTGCTCCTTCGCATAGGCCAGCGTCGCCGACACCGACCGGCGGCCGGCCTCGCGCATCGCTTCCTTTTCCTCGTCAGACAGCGTGTTCCAGAAGCCGGTCGAAACCACGTTCGAGGCGTGCCACGGGTAATGCCCGGTCAGGGTGAAGTTCTTGCCGATCTCCCACAGGTTTTCGCCCAGCATGGACGAGACATTGATTTCCACCGCGTCGATCACCCCGGTTTCCAGCGCGCCATAGACCTCGCCATAAGGCAGGCCCACCGGCGCGGTGCCAAGCGCTTCCCAGATTGCCTTGTGCAGCGGCACCGGCACGATCCGCGTCTTCAGCCCCTTCATGTCGGCGATGCTGCGCACCTGTGTCCCGATCGACAGGAAATTGCGCTGGCCGATATCGGCCGTCGCCAGGCCGATGATGCCCGCCGGCTCCAGATCGTCCTGAAGCTTGCGGCCGACCGGGCTAAGCGCGAGCTTCTCGAAGTGATCGTAGTCCCGGACGAGGAACGGCAGCTGCCAGGCATCATAGGCGGGGCGCCCGGTGACCAGCGGGATCAGCACGCCCGAGACCATGGCCATTTCCAGCGTCCCGGCAACGGCGGATTCAAGGTTGGGCTTGTCGTCGCCAAGCTGCCGGTTCGGGAAGATCTGCATCTCGAACGCGCCCGGCAGGATCTCTTCCAGCGCGTCCTTGAAGCTTTGCGCCAGGATGTGGCCCGGATGGATCTCGTTCGAGGCATGGGCAAGCCGCACCATCTTGCCGGAGGCTCGGGCGAGGCTGGGCATGGCAAGCGTCGCGCCAAGCGCGGCACCGGTCTGCATCAGAGTTCTTCTGGTAATCATCTGGGTCTCCTCCCCTGATCATATGTCGGCCTCCGCCGGCCCAAGCCCCTCCCGGGCTCAGGCCGGCATCGGTCAGGACGGCATCGGATAGTCTTCGGCGTTCAGCACCCAGCCCGGCTTGTCGGAAAAGTCGACGCGCGGCGGGCAGAAGATGTCGACGAGCTGGTTGTTGCCGGACCCGACCGCCTGCGTCGTGTGGATGACCGGCGGCGGGATCACGAGCGCCGAGGGCGACGCCATCGTGACCGTCATGTCCTGCCGCCAATCCGCCATGTCCGTGGTCCAGGGCCAGCGGAGGTAGTGGTTGAACTCCCCCTCTAGCGCCAGCGAGCATTGCTCGAAATCATCGTGATGATGCGGTGACAGCCTGGAGGGATCGCGCGGCCCGTCGAACGGGTCCAGCACGTTGACCATCATCGTCGTGCAGCGGAAGATGCGCCCGAACCGGCCCACCTGCATCGGCACGTTCAGGCTGTAGTGCCGGACCTTCCGGCCATCCTTCGGATCGGGCCAGGCCGCGAAGGCAGGGATATGCGTTCTCGGCGTATCATAGGCCGCAGCGTTGGCGCAGTGACTTGCCAGATCGGCGGATCGAACCGTGAAGAGCCGCGTCATCGGCCCGCCGTCTTGCAGCGTCACCGTGCTGTCTCCGGCCGGAACGAAGGCCAGCGACCAGCCCGGAACCTCGGTCCTCGCGCCGTTCCATTCGATGACTGCGCCGGCCTTGGGCAGGAGAACCGCATATTCATCAGCTTGCGCGATCCGGGTGAAGCTTGCGCCCGCGTTCGCCTGCGACCAGGCAAGCACGAAGTTCTGCCCGCGCAGCAGCCATGTCTTGCCGGCGTCATCATCGACCTGCGGCGCCTCGTTGTAGAAGTAGCCTTGCTGCGGCTCTGCAACCAGACCGGTCCGGGGGGCGGCAGGAGCACCTTTCGCCGCGAGGGCAGAGCGGGGATCGGATTTGTCGTACATCGCTCAGCCCTTTCTTGCCCGTTGCACGGCGTCGGAAATCTTGCTGTGCGCCTGCTGGGCCGCAACCCGCAGGAACCCCTGATCCGAGGAAATGATGAAGGTCGTCGAGCCCGCCTGGGCCAGCAACGCCGCATCCTCGGGGGTGCCGGGCAGCGTTGCGACCGTGCGCCCTGCCCTCGCCGCGGCAGCGTGAACCGCGGCGGTTGCACTGCGCACCATCGCTGCCGGGTCGGCCTGGTCCGCGTAAGCTGCACCGAGGTCGCCGCGGCCGATGAACACCCCGTCCAGGCCCTCGACCGCCACGATCTCGTCGATGTTGTCGATCGCCTCGGGGTCTTCGATCATGGCGATGATCGTCACGCGCGCGTCTTCCGCCGCCATGTGCTCTGACTGGGCGGCGCTGCCGAATCCGCCCGCCCGGGTCGTCGGGGCGAAGCCGCGCTTGCCGCCGCGGTAGCGCCCGGCGGCAACGACGGCCCGCGCCGTTGCGGCATCCTTCACATGCGGCACAAGCACCCCGTCCGCGCCGCAATCGAGCACCGAGAGGACATGCGCCGGATCGCCGTTCTGGACCCGCACGATCGACGCGATACCGTAGGCCTTGCAGGCCAGCACGATCCGGTCCGTGGTCTCGCGGTTGAAGGGGGCGTGTTCCTCGTCCACGACAACGAAATCATAGCCGAGGGTGCCGAAGACTTCGGCCGGCATCGTGGCGGGCAGCTTCAGAAACGTGCCATAAAGCACCTCATGCGCCAGAAACCTATCGCGGAACCCTTGATGCCTGCCTGCCACACGATCCTCCTTGCGTTCTGCCTATCGAAACGCTATCCTTATATACGAAACATTGGGTCAGGCTGCGGCCAAAGTCAACCCACAGAAATTTGAGGACGGATTGCCCCGGGATGCCCAAAATATCCTCTGAAAAAACCGATGGTGTTCAAAGCGTTGTTCTGGCCCTATCGATCCTGGAGGCGCTGGGACGGGCGCGAGGTCATCTGGGTGTCACCGCCCTGGCCGACTCGCTCGGCACCACGAAAAGCCGCATCCACCGCCACCTTCAGACATTGGTCCAGCAGGGCTATATCGTTCAGTCGCCAACGACGGAGCGGTATCGGCTTGGTTCGCGGTTGATCGAGCTGGGCAACGCAGCGGCGAACGCATCGGACATCGCCAGCGTCGCCGCGCAGTCGATGCGCGCGCTTCGAGACATCTCGGAACAAGCGGTCATCCTCGGCCAGATCGAAGATGACGGCATCCGCATCCTGACGACGCTCAGCGGCAACATGGCGGTCGAGGTCGGCGTCAGGCCCGGCTCGACCCTGAGCTTCAATACCTCGGCCCAAGGCAAGATGGCGCTGGCCTTCATGCCAGAGCATTCAAGGGAACGCATTCTGGCCAGACCGCTTGCCGGAGCCACGCCATTCTCGATCACCGACCTGGCCGTGCTGAGGCAGCACCTCGAGGAGATCCGCAACCGGGGATGGGCCGATGCACCGAACGAGGCGGCCGTCGGCCTCAATGCCCTGTCTTTCCCGCTGCTCGGTCCGTCGGGCGAGTTGGTCGGAAGCCTTGCGATCGTCAGCCTGACACAGTTCATCGGCTCGCCCCCCTCGCCCGATCAGGTCAGGGCTGTCGGCATGGCCGCAGAGCAGATCTCGAACGCCCTTGGCTACACGGGCAGCCTGCCCGGCAATTGGCGCTGACGCCCGCCCTCTGGGCGGCTCGCTCAGCCCTGAAGGCCGATGACGTTCGCCGAGTTTCTCGCCACCATCGCGTGGGCCTGCGCATCGCTATAGCCAAGCGCGAGGCACATGGCGACGCCGCGCCGCATCCCCTCGACCGGGGGGATCGACCCGACCTGGCCGAGGTCGGAGCAGAGGATCGTCTTCTCGACGCCCACGCAGTCGATGAACGCGCGCAGCTCCTCGATCGTGCGGTTCCTGAACTTCGAGCCGTCGATGAAGAAGCCAAGCGAATGCTCGACATAGGCCCCCATTGCCGCAATCTCTTTCGTGTCGCTGAAGGAGGCACCAACGATATCCTCGGGATGGGTGAAGATCAGCCGCTCCACCCCGCGCTTCCGGGCCTCGGCGAAGACCAGCTTGGTTTCTGAAACGTGGATATGGCCGCTGGCAAGCGCCATGCCCGTCCGGGCGACGACGTCGAGCACATCCAGCACCTCGGGACGCAGCTTGCCATTCTCGAACAGCGGAACGGCAGCGGCAGGCCGGATCTTCTGGGTCGAGGCCGGATGCACCCAGCCGGACGTCTTCTCCCAGGTCAGATGGTTCTCGGCCGCAAGCGTCGGCAGCCAGACGATCCTGCCATCCATCGCCGCCGTATGCTCGACCGCGTAGGGGTTGAACCCGCCGACGACATTGTTGAGCACGATGCCCGAGAAGATGCGCGTCTTCAGATCCGGATTGTGATCACGGATCAGCTGCGCGCACATCACGCCAGAATAGTCGTGATCCTTGGTCACGACCGCTGCAAACCCCGCATCGGAACAGGACCTGACCAGATCAAGGTGATCGATCGCGCGTGGTGCGATGGAGGGGCCGCTGTGCACATGCGGATCGACCGCGCCTTGCAGGATCTCGCTGATCCGTGCGGCTTCTTGCTGCTCGATCGCTTCGACTTCGGTCATCGCCCCCTCCTCCGGATTTCTGGCTTATCCTTGGCATGTGTCGCGCAGATCAGATCATGGTTTCGCTGATCAGAACGCCGCTCAATTGATATTTTCGCCGCGAGCCCTTGTCAAGTGACGCTGGCCATCGACGAGGCCGGCGATTTACGGGTCACGATGACGGGGCTGGCCTGGAACGGTCCGATGCACGATCTCATCGTGGACCGCTCCGAACCAGGCGCCCAAGAGGGACGGATTCCCGAAGATGCGCAGGGCCCCACTCTTCTGGTATCCTTCCAAAGCGGCGGCATAGGCCGGGTCTTCGCTTAGCAGCTGGTTGAGCTGACGCACTGCCTGAACCGTGACCTCGATGGTGATGTCCCCTTCTTCATACGGTGCCACGCCAATGCGAAAGGACGGAACGCCTCTGCGGATCTCAAACCGAAGTCCCTGAACCAGACCACCGGCGATCTGCGCCCCGTCGATGTAGCGTTCGACCAGCGCGACATCCAGGTCCGGGGGCAAGTCTGCTGCCAGTGCCGCCGTGAGCAGTTGCTCGCCGACCATGGTCAGCCATTCGGGGCTGCCCGCGTGGAATTTGTGATGCGATGTCATGGTGTTCACCTTGTGCCGCCACGGGGCCGACAGCTTGAGAGCTGCCGCCCACGGGCGTCCTCGTTTCAGGCGACGGTCAGGACGATCTTTCCCTGAGCGTGACCCTCGGCGGCGCGGGCGTGGGCCTTGGCGGCCTCGGCCAGCGGAAACTCGGAGTCGATCACCACGCGCAGCGTCCCGTCCGCCAGCAACGGCGCAGCAGCGTCCAGTTGCGCCCCGCTGGATCGCACCTGCGTCGAGGAGACCGTAACCCCGAGGCGACCGGCCTCGGCCTGTCCCGCGAAGCCGAGCGGGTTGACGATGAACAGTGCGCCGCCGTGCTTCAGTGCTGCAAGGAACCGCGCGGAGGCTGCACCCCCGACGCAATCCAGAACAAGGTCGAGATCGGAATAGACCTCCTCCACCTTCACCTTCGTATAGTCGCGGACCTCGTCGGCACCGAGGTTGCGAAGCAGGTCGCCATGCTTCCCCGACCCGACCGCGATCACATGCGCACCTTGCCATTTCGCCAGCTGCAGGGCGATATGCCCGACGCCGCCAGCCGCGCCATTCACGAGGACGCGGCGGCCCTTTAGCGGCAGGGGCTTGTGGGCCTCGTTCTGGAAGGGGTTGGGCGCGTCATGGCCAAGCTCGATCAGGAACTGCCAGGCGGTCAGCAGGGACATCGGCGCCCCGGCGGCATGGGCGTGATCGATCCCGGCAGGCTTGCGGCCAACCTGATCTGCGGGCACGGTGACATATTGTGCATGTCCCCTTGCCTGTCCCATCATGCCCTCGGGAAAGCGCACCATGGCGTAAACCTCGTCGCCGGGGGCGAAGCCGGTCACCCCGTCCACCACCGCGTCAACGACACCAGAGACATCCGTGCCCAGGATCAGCGGAAACTCTCCCTCTGGCCGCCATTCCGGCGGCAAGGCGCGGTAGCCGTCCCGGAGATACCAGTCGGGCGGGTTCAGGCCTGCCGCCTTCACGCGGATGCGGATCTCACCCGCCGCCGGCTCAGGCATCGGGGCGTCCTCGTACCGAACGAGTTCGGGGCCGCCGAAGCCGTGTTGCAGGGCCGCTTTCATCATCTGGGTCATGGGCTGTTCCATCATCGGTGTCTGTGATGCGGGATAGATATGCGTGGCACCCGCGTCTATAATCCCGCCAGAAGTCACTTGAGTTGTGCCATCATGGAAAAGATCGGCCTGGAACGC
>Ga0209643_1000359_pt1 | contig 91518 bp, 88 predicted proteins | sample AutmiccBRH37_all_FD_187383 | JGI IMG/M metagenome (GOLD analysis project Ga0209643, IMG submission 187383) | Deep subsurface microbial communities from Mt. Terri, Switzerland - Autotrophic microbial communities BRH/37_all (SPAdes) (version 2) | ecosystem: Environmental > Aquatic > Deep... | reverse complement strand
ATATTATAACACAGTACGCAAAGGTACGCATTATAAAAGTGGCCAAATTTGACATTTTTGCAACAAAAAAAGCCCTGTTTCCAAGGCTTCTAGAAAATCTATTGGTTATTCAACTGTCAAAGACCCGGTAAGTAATTTGCTGGAAAGCTTTTTCTGGGTATTCTGAATTCTGACTACTGAATTCTGAATACCTGAATAGTAATGTTTAGTCATAATTATTGATTTTATTTGCAAATAAACATATAATGTTTGTATCACGTTTGATACATTGATGTATCCATAGGCCGATGAAGTCCCAATGCCGTGATTTTTTTGGATTAGGGCTTTATTTATTTCCAGTATGGGGGTAATACTATGAAAAAAATAGAAGCCGTTATACGTCCTTCAAAATTGGAGGATGTCAAGGATGCGCTGGGCGTATACGGCATTCACGGCATGACGGTCTCACAGGTGCTGGGTTGCGGCCTGCAACGGGGGCGGGTTAGCGTGTACAGGGGGCATGAATACAGCATCAATCTTTTACCCAAGTTGAAGGTAGAGATCGTTGTTAAGGATCATGTGGTAGACGAGGTGGTGCGGGTGGTAATGGATGCGGCTCGCACGGGTGAAATCGGGGACGGAAAAGTATTCATTTACCCGGTGGAAAATGCCATACGTATACGCACCGGGGAAAGCGGCAACGAGGCCATTTAACAGATAAAACAAAATTTATCAATCCAACGGGGGATTGCGAAGCGAGGGCGCTTTTGTAAAGGCCGGCATGTGGCCTTTACAAGGCGCTTTTTTTATTTTCGGGGAGGTTAAAAGAATATGGAAGTAAACGCAGCTACCCTGGCGTCGGGTATTGATACCGTGTGGGTTTTGCTTTGCGCTGCCCTGGTTTTCTTCATGGAGGCGGGCTTTGCATTTCTGGAGGCCGGTTTTATTCAGGCCAAAAATTCACTAAACATTGTAATGAAGGTATTTGCGGACAGCACACTGGGAATGTTAAGTTATTTTATAATCGGTTTTGGCATCATGTTCGGCCTGGACAAAGCAGGGCTGTTTGGCAGCAGCGGTTTTATGCTGTCTGGCGAATTAGGGCACATACAATATAGAGTACCCATATATGCTTTCTGGCTATTCCAGGCCGCCTTCGCCATGGCGGTGGCTTCTATAGTCTCCGGCGCGGTGGCGGAAAGGATGAAATTCGCTCCCTATATGTTCTTTACCGTGCTTTGCACGGGTATTATCTATCCTGTGGCTGGCCACTGGGTCTGGGGCGCCAATGGTTGGCTGCAGCAACTAGGCATGATTGATTTTGCGGGCTCTGCGGTGGTCCACGCCGTGGGAGGCTGGAGTGCTCTGGCGGCTGTGCTGGTGCTGGGGCCGCGCAAGGAAAAATACAACTGTGACGGCAGTATTAACGTAATACCCGCCCATAACCTGCACCTGGCCTTTCTTGGCACCTTTATACTCTGGTTTGGGTGGTTTGGATTCAACCCGGGAAGTTCTCTTTCCGGGCTGGATATGAACATCGCCCGCATAGCCGTGAACACCAACCTGGCGGCGGCTGCCGGCGGCACCATCGGGATACTGTTTACCATGTTCAGGTGGGGCAAGCCGGATCCTAGTATGGCCATCAACGGTGCCCTGGCCGGGCTGGCTGCCGTTACCGGCGGCTGCGCCTTCATTGCCCCGGCTTCGGCCCTGGCCATAGGAACAGTTGCCGGTGTGCTGGTGGTGCTGGCGGTAAGCTTCTTTGACCAGGCAAAGGCGGATGACCCGGTGGGAGCCATAGCCGTACACGGGGTTAACGGCACCTGGGGGGCGCTGGCGGTGGGTATTTTTGCCCAGGACGGCGGCGTTCTTTACGGCGGCGGCTTCCACCTGCTGGGCGTTCAGACCCTGGGCGTGGCGGCGGTCTCACTTTGGTCCTTTGCGGCTACTGCCCTTGTATTTATCGCCCTGAAAAAGCTTGTGGGCATCAGGGTCGGCGAGCAGGAGGAATCTGAAGGATTGGACATTAACGAACATGGTATACCAGCCTACACCGGTCTGGCACCGTCGATGTTTGGCGGCGGCGGACATCACCAGTGCGAGCCGGAACTGTTGCCGGGAATGGTCAATTCCATGTCCGTGACCGGTACCTGGCCGACAACAAAGTAGATATTTAGAGGTAAGGTCAATGGCCCATAGCCTCCGCTAATTTTACAAGGTATTTGAAAACAATATTAAGCTGCAGTCCATGGGCAATCAATAGCTTTACAATTTTAAACCACCTGATTATAATGGGTGGTTTTCTTTTTTGCAGTATAATAAATGCCTGCAAAACGGCAGGATTTATGTCGTTCAGAGAGAAAATAATAAAAAAAAAGAAGGGAATGGGCATTGATATGGACAGGATTTGGGCACCCTGGAGAAGCGTATATATCGGCAAGGATCACGGATCTGCCTGTATTTTTTGTGACAAACTCACTTCCGACAGGGATAAGGAAAACTATGTAGTATACCGGGGTGATAAGGTTTTTGTTTTGATGAACCTATACCCATATAATAACGGCCACCTTATGGTTGCTCCCAAAAGACATGCGGGTGATTTAGCCGATTTGGAACAGGAAGAATTAACGGAGCTGTTTTTGGTCACACAAAAAATGGTGGGTGTTCTGCGTACTGCCTTTAACCCCGAGGGTTTTAATGTAGGGATTAATCTGGGTAAAATTGCAGGGGCCGGTGTGCCCGGCCATCTCCATATTCATATTGTTCCGCGCTGGGGAGGCGATACCAATTTTATGCCGGTGATAGGGGATGTCAGGGTGATTTCGGAGGGTATGGATTTGACCTACCAGAAAATAATGGAAGCTATGGCCAAAGGGCAGTAATGAAAACGAGTTATTTCCTCCATTCAGTTGACAAATCGGGATACAAACGGTAACTTTAACATGTCTAATTATTTACATGATTAAATTTTCGCAAAAGGTTATAAGGAGGCAGTTATGGAGAACACTAAGCCTTTTTCCGGTTATGTCTACCTGCTGGAACAGGAAATGAGCGCGCTTTTCCCTATCTATAAGGAATATATGATGCCCCGGGAGAAAGACGGGATAACCCACGTGCAGACGGTTTTGCTGAGAAAACTTTTACACGGGGGGCCTTCCACCGTATCGGACATTGCGGATGCCATGGGTGTAACCATGGCTGCTGTTTCCAGTCTCACCGACCGGCTTGTGAAAGGGGGATTGATAATCAGGGAAAGGAGTGACTTGGACAGGAGGGTTGTTATCATCAACCTGACGTCCGCCGGCAGAGACGAAATTGAAAAGTACATGGAGACCAGCAGAAAAAAAATAAGCATGGTCTTTGAAGAAATGGGAGAAGAAAAAGTAAAATTATTACTGGAAGCTATTTCTTACATAAAAGTGGGTGTGGAAAAATGTTTAAAGGCCCAGAAAGTAATCCACAGCATATAATAATGGCAGTCAACTTTTCACATTTTATTCCTGCTTACAGAAGGATTAAGACCGAATTTGAGGAATTAATTAAATGTCGGTTTTGTGGAAGGATTAACTTTCTGTCCAGAGAAATATTTATATGTAATAAGATTACAAGTTATGGCTGAAAGGGTGGACGGGATGGCTTTTAGAAAAGATGACATGATCGATGAAGTAAACGTAAAAGCGGGCACCCTTGACTGGTACACCAAAAATAAAAAGCTACTCGACAAATCCGTCCCCGAAGTGGTTGTCCTGGATAAAACAGTGGGATCTACCCATTTCAGTTTAATACGCAACGATAAATTCCAACTCATCTTTATGCATAGTACGCCCAATTTTAAAAGGGTGGCTGTGGGCAATATTGAGAAGGTTGATTATTATGACGGGATACGCATCCAACTAACTTGGTGTCCCGAGGAAAGTTTCATGAAGGTGGCCGACACCACCCTTGAGCAAAATTATTTTCTCGTCAGGGCTGATGAAAAAAATTGAATTGTCGAATGTCAAAAGTCGAATTTCAAAAGTCAAAAGAGAACTGGGAACCTTGGACTCTTTATATAAACGGTTTTCCTAGCCGACGGTGTAAGGCACCGTCATTTAATTTTTTATGCAGGATAAAAATCAATCTTTGAATGACATAATTATCCGCTTTAATCGGGGGTGATATACCTGCCTGCCGCCCTTTGCTCTTTCATACTCTGTGACAATATCAGTCACGACCAGGGTAAGTTTAGCCTGATGGGTGTGTTTTACCGGGTACACGTTTTGAGCTATCCCGCCAAGAAACGGTGTTACGTAATTCTGGGCTGGTATGGGGAAGAGGGCAAACATTATTTCAGCCTGCGGTTTCTATCATCAGAACGGTCCAGGGTGCTCCTGGAAATGTCCTCCTACCCTTTTTCCCTTGAAGCCCATCGCCCTTATTCCAACGGTATTATCCAAGTGGAACTTCCTTTCGAAGAAGAAGGAACGTACTGGTTTGAGGTGCTGCTGGACGGGGAGTCCAGAGGCTATTTCCCGGTTTTTGTGGAAACGGTGGGTGAAACCACCGGCAGACTGGCGTAATTCATTGATCTGATGCCGTCCTATTTTAGCCCTAATCTGACCAGCGTCCGGTCCTCCGGAATGCCGGTTTCGGGGTTCCATCCCCTGGCACTGTAGTACTCTCTCAAAGCTTCTTGCACCTTGGATGGATGATGCATACTTCTCGCCCGGGGGCCGCCGGTCAGTGGCTCTTTGTAAAAGCGCCCGGGGTAATCGGATTGCTCCTACTTTAAACTTTCTGCAGATTTCTTAAAGTACCTGCCCTACTTGCTAAAACTTCAGTCAACGGGGGTTATAAAAATTTATCTATAGGTCAATTCTATGCTTAAAACAACAATCAAATTAAATTGTATCTATTACGATTTGGGTGTATTATTATGATATTATGCAGAATAAGTAATCTGGGAGGAGTTTAAAATTGGAAATAACGCAATTAAAAATAGGTGAACTGATGCCCAGGTTTCCCATTATCCAGGGAGGCATGGCTTTAAGGGTTTCTACCGCACCTCTGGCTGCTGCGGTAGCCGAAGCCGGTGGCATAGGGATTATCGCTGTCACGGGCATGGATCAAGAGGAAATGAGGATGGAAATCAGGGAGGCCAGAAAGCTGACTGATGGCATAATCGGTGTGAACATTATGTTTGCTGTCAGAGAGTTCGCCCAACTGGTCAGGGCCGCTATCGAGGAGAAGATAGATGTTATTTTTTCCGGGGCCGGATTTTCCCGGGACATATTTGGCTGGGGCAAGGAAGCGGGCATCCCCGTGGTATCTATAGTTTCCTCGGCGAGACTGGCCAAAATAGCGGAAAAATACGGCGCTGCGGCGATAGTGGCCGAGGGAACCGAGGCTGGCGGACATCTGGGCACGGATCAGCCACTTTTTGATATAATTCCCGCTATACGTTCAGCCGTTAAAATACCTCTAATCGCTGCCGGCGGCATAGTGGATGGGACAGGGATAGCCAGAGCTATGAAATTGGGCGCAGATGGGGTACAAATGGCAACAAGGTTCGTGTTGAGCCGGGAGTGCAGCGTAGCGGATGCCTTCAAGCAGATGTACCTGAAAGCCACCGCCGATGATGTGGTGGTCATCCCCAGCCCGGTGGGCATGCCCGGCAGGGCGCTAAAAAACAACTTTGTTAATAATGTAATAAACGGTCTGGCGGAAAAAGCCAGGAACTGCACCGCCTGTTTAAAATCCTGTTCAGGCCAGTACTGTATTATTAATGCCCTGGAAAATTCCCGCCTCGGTAAAGTACAGGAGGGCCTGGTATTCGCAGGCAAAAATGTGCATATGATTAAGGATATTCTGCCGGTCAAGGATATTTTCAACAGGCTTCTGCGAGAGCTGAAGGAATTTAAAGAATAGATTCGAAAACCCGCCCAGTGCGGGTTTTTTACTGATTATATCCTCGTGCGAATTAATTGAGGTAATGCATTATTGATTGTGTAATCTGCTAGTAACCACCATGATCAATAAAATAATTGAAATATAATTTAAAACATAAAGGGAATTTTAATGTAGTATAGAATAAATATTGATTACACAGCTTTTTAGCCATGGTTCCTGATCTTTGCGATGTTGCCCAGATGAGTGAAACACTCAGCTGGGCAACAGACTTTGATAGCTAATATGTCGGATTTTAAGTAAACATGAAGTAAAATGTCAACATGTAACGAGTGGAGGTAGGGTTCGATAGTGGATAATGAGAACTCGGCAAAGGAACTGCTAGCGGGAAATGAATTTGAGAATAGCTGGCTATTATCCGAACTTAGGTCCGCAGAAGCAAAAAACAAACAGATGGATGCTAGTTTGATAGAATATCAGAACAGACTGGAAGATAGCAGCAGGCTATTGGAGTCGTTGAGGTACAGTGAAGAACATTTTCGTTCCGTGGCCCAGTCAGCCGTCGACGCTATTATCACCATAGATAAAGCCGGCAAGATTATTTTCTGGAATAATTCTGCGGAGTCTATATTCGGGTATTCCCAGGAGGAAGCAGAGGGTTCCGATATCACCATTATAATTCCGGAAAGGCTGCGTGCCGGGCATCTGGGCGGTGTTGAAAAAATGGTGCCGTGGGGCGCCGGCAGGAATGGTAGCCCCTTGGAGAGCTATGCCTTGGGGAGAGACGGGAATGAAATTCCGGTGGAGGTATCCGTGTCCCGCTGGATCTCCCAGGGCAATGTTTACTTCACCGGAATTATAAGGGAACTGACTAACCGGATCAGGCTGCAAGGGGAGATGGCGCGGCTGGACAGGCTGGATCTGGTGGGGCAACTGGCAGCCGGTATCGGCCATGAAATAAGAAACCCCATGACGGCGGTACGGGGTTTCTTGCAATTGCTGGCGAAAAAGGATGAATGCGTCAAATTTGGGGATTATTTTGATTTGATGGTGAGTGAACTTGACAGGGCCAATACGATTATAACGGAATTCCTGTCCATGGTCAGGAATAAACAGACGGATATGCAGATGAAAAATATCAATGCGGTGGTAATGGCTCTACAGCCGTTAATTTTAGCCGATGCCATACACGGCAATAAAAATGTATCCGTGGAAGTGGAGGAAGTGCCCGATATATTGCTTAATGAAAAAGAAATACGTCAATTGATATTGAACCTTGTCCGTAACGGGCTGGACGCCATGCCTACAGAGAGGACCCTGACCATAAAGACCTGCGCTGATGGAGAGGGAGTCCTTCTGTCCGTGCAGGATCAGGGTTACGGTATACAGCCAGATGTGCTTGAAAAAATAGGGACTCCTTTTTTCACCACCAAGGATAATGGTACCGGGATTGGTCTGGCGGTATGTTACGGGATTGCCGCCCGGCACAATGCCAGCATTGATATTGATACAGGATCTTGGGGCACATTGTTTACCGTGCGCTTTAAACAGGGGTATACGGAAGTGACGGGCTAAATTGCGGAAAGACTGCCGGGGGGATTCGCCCGGGCTATTTGAGAATCCCCCCGATAAGTATCTTCTGGCGGGTTATTCATTGGTGATGATTTCAAAGCTAATGCGTCTAAAATTTGTGACTTCCTCGTAGGCATAGACTTCACCCGGGAAACCGGCAGCCAGTCTGCGGATGCCTTCACTGTCAGCTAGTGCTATGGCTGCAAAAAGTGCGCTGAAAAAATTGTTCCCGCTACCCTCCAAGAAGTTTGTGTAATTCTTCCTGCCTTCCGAAATATGTTCCGCGGTTATTCGGCACACCCCACTGAAGCTCATTCCCCAACCTCCTTCAGGATACCGTATCCGTTGCCAGAGCCATTGCATCAATTAATAAGATTGTGCAAAGGGAATTAAATTAAAAAATAATAGTGGGAGAAGAACAGGCAAAGAATCTGTAGTGGGGCAGACGACCTTATTTTTTGTAACCGGAAGCCTCTTCATTCAGGTTATAGCCGGCGGGGAAACTATTGCCGTCCACGGATAAAAGCTTTTCGAAGGAAAAAATGCCCACGCCTTCCTTGATCTCGCGCTTTTCATAATAGTCACTATCCTCTTCCCGGTAAAGCACGGTGTAAAAATCAGATTCGTCGGTTGTCCTGACACCTTCAATCTTGCAATTCAGTATCGCCGTGGCGCCGCTTTTGTCTTTTACCTGTTGTTTCCACGCTGTTCCTTTTTCCAGAGGGGTTTTAATAATTTCAAGGCGGTCAAACTTTGAGTCCAGCATGGTTGATTCCTTTTTTTCCTGGATCATGGTTCCGTTAGCTACGGTGTAGGTTATTCGCAGGCTCCAGTCCCTGTTTTTTGCCTCACCGCCCGAGGGGTCGTCAACCACGCCTTCAATTTTATAGGTATATACTCCTTGTTTGTTTTCAACGGATGCAAGGGTCATCCTGTGACCGTATTCGGCAAAGCCGTTATAATACCAGGTAAATCCTTCTTTTGGCAGTAGCCCTGCCAGCCGGAGGCTCTCGTTGTTAGCGGGTGAAATATTCCCGGACGGCGGGGTGGTCTTACCGTCCCGCCCAGGGACTTCCGGGATTTGTTCCCGTTTGCCTGAAAGACATCCTGACAGGAAGACCGACAAGGATAGGGAAATTATTAATATTGTCTTGGTTTTTTGCATAAAGAACCTCCGGTGATATTTTTGTCGTAAATTTTTGCCAGGTGTTTGCCAAATTACAGTATGAAAAGCGGGGTGTATATATTGTGGAAGACTCTAATGGTACTGGCTAATCTGGTAAATTACCTGCATGATGTAATAATTGCCGCCACCGGCTGGTTTGGATTTCATTTGTCTGATAAGGATTTACATTTCTGGCTTATTGGGGGTTTGGGGCTGGTTTTTTTCATTGTAGCAGACAAAGCTTTCAGGTGGATGGCTAAGTTGAATATTTCCGTTATTTCTTTTATTTATACCTTTACCGTGCTGGTGGTGCTGGTGTTTGCCCTGGAAATAGAGCAGGGGATTACAGGGCGCGGCAATATGGAATTTAAAGATATAGTGGCGGGCCTTTGGGGTTTTATAGCTTTATTCTCCGTATATTTCTTCTATAGGATGATTGTCTTCAGTTTCAACAGGCTGTCAGACAGAAAAAAACGGTGACCGCATATGCCTTGACAGGGATTAGTCCGTACACCGCAAGTAGCCTCCCAGCCAGGGAGGCTACTGTGCACAATTTTTTTGTTTTTCCTGAACCGTACGTAAAAGTCGGTTCCATTGGTGCTTGTTTCTATTTTTATAATAGCGTTGTGGCGGGAGCGATGCTGTAGCACATCGCCAGTCCCAGACCCGTGCAGCTGTCCTTGGTAGTGAAGAAAGGAGTACCCAGTTTGTCCACTATAGCGGGATCAATCCCCCTGCCGTCATCGCGTACGAGTAAAACTATTTCCTCAGATTCAGTATAGGTTTTAATGATGATGGAGCCGCCGGGGGCGGTGGCTTCCAGTCCGTTGCAGGTTAGGTTTAGTATCAGCTGGCGGATTTCTTTTTCATCCAGGAGGATGTCGGGAACATTCCCCAACTCCTCCTTAACGAATTTGTTGGAATTTAATGCATCGGCGGTTATCAAAGGGGAAAGGGTTTTCAATATGGAGTTTAGGTTTTGCGGCTTTAAATAAACCGCCCTGCTTCTGGCCAGGGAGAGGAATTCCGTAATGACGGAATTCGCCCTGTCCAACTCCTGGATCATAATATTAAGATAATGCTTATACGGGGCGCAGCTGTCTTTGTCTAGCAGCATCTGTAGGAAACCGCGCACAGTGGTCATGGGGTTTCTTATTTCGTGCCCTATACTGGCGGCCATTTCTCCAATCAGGTTTAATCTTTCCAGGCGGGACATTTCTTTGCTCATCTGCTTGTGTTTAGTAATGTCCCGAATAACCACCTGAATCGCCGGTTTGCCTTTAAAGGTTACAGGCGCTGCCGATACCTCCACATCTATAACGGTACCATCTTTTTTAAAAAATTTCTCTTCTATTACGGGTACGCCTTTATTCTTCAATAGCATATCCTGCACCCGTGTGACAACTGATTTCTGGTGGTCGGGATGAACAGAATCCAGTATATTCCTTCCCAGCAGATCCTCCGGGCTTTTTACGCCGTAAAACTCCGCTGCCGCCTTGTTTATAAAAACAATTTTCCCTTTATGGTGGACGACAATTACATCAGGGGACAGCTCGACCAGTTGCCGGTACAGTTCCTCAGCCTCTTTGAGTTGCCAGGCCAGTTGTTTCTGACCGGCCTTTTCAGTGGATGATATATATAATATTTTTTCGCCGGCCACATCAGCTACTGCAGTTAATGTTTGCTGCTGGCGCTGGCCGGCATTACTATGTGTTAGTGGCTCCGAGTTGTCAACGTCGGTTTTCATCTATAAAACCTCCATATTTACTCTTTCTCTATAATCAAATATATTTGGACAGCAAAAAGGAAAACAGCTTCGGGAAAAATGTCATAACGTGGCAAGTATGTAATTTATTTTCCAGAAAGAAAAAAACCGGGAATATTTCCCGTATCATATATAAAATCTAATTTATTTATACAAACGGCTGGTAGTAATTCTCCAGTTTTATCTCAGCATTTGCAGAGCAGGATCGCAATTATAATTAATAGTAGAAAAATTATTATACAGCAACAAATATGGGTGATATTACGGAAAGGATCGTGATGGCAACTGGTGCCGGAATCGGAGCCAACGTATTGATCATATTTTGCCATAGCAAATTCCTCCTTCTTGGGGTTCTTTAATCCAGTATATGCACCTGATACCTCTGGCGGTACAATTAACCAGACCGGTTTTGCCAAAATGTGGGGAGGGAAACAGGCGAAGGCCTCCCGAATATTCGGGAAGCCTTCGCCTGTCTGTTCTGCAGTATCTGTGACCAGAATATAATGACCTGTAATACAATTTCAATTATTTAACATAAAACTCCACACTAACTACGGCGGTTATTTCTTTTTCCAGGGAAGAAGTATCATTAATGCCATAGTCAGAGACCTCGGTTGAGTTAAGTGGGGTTATCTGAAAAACACCCATCTTGGACGAGCGCAACCCCTCAATTTTGCCACCGCTGTTTTTTGCCAGCTGCTCTGCACGTAATCTCGCGTCTTTGGCAGCCTCGCCTAGCATAGTTATTTTTAAATCGTTAAGTTTGGTGTAAAAATATTGAGGAGGCTGAGATTCAAAAATTACACCCTGGTTAATCAGTTCGGTAGAAGTGCGGGATATCTCTGTAATTTTTTCTACATCGTTAGATTTGATTTCAACGCTTTGCATAAGCCGGTAGCCTTCCAATACATTTGACTGTACTCCGTTGGAGTTAATTTGATACATAGGAATAGTCTGGATAGAAGAAAATACTATGTCCTTTTCTGCGATACCCTGTTTCAACAGGTAATCTTTTACCATGTCGTGATTTTGGGACAGTCTGTTGTATGTTTCAGGGAGTTGGGGGGATTGGGTGGAAAAGTTGCCTTGCCATACTATTAAATCCGAGCGGATCTGCTTTTTGGCGGCTCCGGTAACAGCGACAGCATTTTTGTTGCTGGCATAGTTTTTTAAGGGAGTTGCCAGTATCACTGTGCAAATGATTAAAGCTATTGATATCACTGTTGTCATAATAATTCCCGGAAGCATCCGGTTTTTTTCTGTGTTATTCAGAATTTTTTACACCTCCTTTCATTATATATCGTGATAACATAGACGTACGTTTAATATAAAAAGTTGCACATAAAAAAATATTTTATTGATTAAAAACTTTTTTTAGAGGAAAACGATGATACCCTGATTAAATTCCATTTAAATTTAATAGCTAATAAACGTAATAAAATAATAAATCCGGCTGTTGAAAAAATAATTTCATTATGTGATAGATTAATCGTCAAGAGAATAATATAGATAATTCCGCCAGCAATACAGGTGACAGCATAGAAATCCCGTATGAGAACCGCAGGTATTTCTTTGGCCAATAAATCCCGGATTACACCACCCACCACTGCTGTAGTTAATCCAAGTAGTACTGCACCAGGATAAGAAACATTTGCTTCCAGTGCCTTAGTGATTCCTATACATACAAAAACCCCCAGGCCCAAAGCGTCAGCAATTAGTATTATCGAATTTATTTTAAAAAGCACCCTGTAAAATAGAAAAGCAACAAAGGAAGCTATAATGGATATATAAATATAAATAGGGTCATAAAGGATGAATACGGGAGTATTACCCAATAAAACATCACGTATTGTTCCTCCACCAATAGCTGTAACAAAAGCCAAAACTATGATACCAAACAAATCCATATCTTTCTTAATGGCCATTAAAGCTCCGGAAATAGCAAAAGCAAAGGTTCCAAATAAATCAAGCATGTAAATAATTGACATGATTTCACCTGTAGTACGAGATTATTGAAAATATATAATTTATTCGGCTTTGTCGCAATCATCCCTTCTTTTTAAAATAATAAAAATGAACTCTTCGTTGCCTGCCAAAATGCGCCCATGATTTCAAACACTGGGCTCCAACTATAATACTATAATCTACTGCGTAAATCATACTGATATTGGTGCAGCAATGAATTAACATACGGTTTCCCGTAATTCTGCGGCCCTCAATTTTTTGGCGCCAAAGGTGGTGTCAACCCACGGGCCCTTGCAAACATAGGATGTAAGGTTTTTCAAGAAAATTATTCATTGCTACAGCCTAAGCATAGTTAACACATCCAACTTTAAATGAATATATTGTCTGCGGAATGAAATATAAATAGGGGGTAAATTGAAGTGGGATTTGGGTTTGGAGGCGGTGCTGGCGCTACTGGGGCAGGATATCCTGGTTTTGACGGGAGTTTTATTCTTTTTCTAATTCTGATTCTGTTGGTCTTCTCTATGCCCTACGGTGGTGGTTACTGCAATAAATAAAAAACGGTGCTTTTCCACAACCACTTATACAAAGTCCAGACTCTAAACGGTCTGGACTTTTTGTGTTTCATGGATCGTATACAGCCAAACCGGTACATTTAAACCGCTAAAAGATATGTTATACTATATTTAACATTTATGGAAGTTAGGATCTCTGATTGTCGAAATAATCAGATTTATGTCCAGGGTATAGCAGGAAAAAAAGAGAGCTTGAAGATGTTACCATGCACAACTCAACCAGGTTTATTTAAATATTATTGTAAATTCATGTCAGGCAATTTTAAAAAAACAAAAGTATGACGGAAAAATGAAAGTATGGGAACGGTAATGATACGTCTTTGGGAAAATGGGAAAGAAATAGTGACTACTATAGAAGATAATGGCTGTGGGATGACGGAAGAAGTGAAAGAGAAAATTTATGAACCGTTTTTTACAACAAAACCTGTAGGTAGGGCACAGGGTTGGGAATGTCTATTTCCTACGGGATCATTGAAAAACATAATGGAAAAATAGAAGTAGAATCACAATTAGGAAAAGGAACAACCGTAACCGTATTTCTACCTCAAGTCAGTAGTGTTGCATAAAACTCCCTATAATCTATTTTCATACTTTTTAGAGCTCCCGCTAAAAATAATCGCCCTGTATCTTTGATATAAATAGGACACTCCAAGGAGGATCAGACCCAAGCCAATAAATGAGAATATGCGGTAGAGCGTTTCAAGAAATGACAAATCGTATATGAAGATTTTCAATATCGTAATCCCGAATAGGACTATTGATGCCAGCCGGAGTTCACGGACCCGTCGCCAGATTCCCAAAACCATTAAGAAAATTGAATAAAGCAGCCATATCAGTGAAAGGGATAATTGCTGGAGGTTCTTTAAATGGTTGAGCCTGCCGGCGATCTCCGCAGTAATCCCGGACTGTTCTAGGGATATAATTGCCTTCTTATAATAATCCCATGTCTCGCCCGATAGCAGGACTAAGCCAAGCAGGATGGTACAGATCCGGAGTACGGCGATCGCCTTTTTCAGCCAGTCGTAGACCTGGCGGGCGTTCTTCAGCCAATGAGCGTGCACGATTGTTCCGGCTATAATTAACAGGAGCACGGCCAGGCGATAATTTAGCAAAACAGTAAAATTCTCAAGCGGAGTATAAGAGATACCCGCTATCGCAGTCATAAAAATGGAAAGAGCCATAGCAGCCAGTCCACAATGCAATACCGGTAGAATTTGTTTACGCAAACCATACCAGGCCAGCGGAAGAGAATAGGCCAACCAGACCAGAGACAGGGTCAGATAATCCTTAAATACCAGGCTCTGCGCCGCATTTCTGTCTGCATCCAGCAAGAGCCGTTGAAAACAATCGTTGGTCTCAATGGTGCAGAGCGCGAGGAGAACAATACACCAGCTGTATTGCAGCCATTCTTGAATGTTTTTACTATATTTGTCGTCCAGCTGCTTAAAAAGAACGGCACTGGCTCCGAGCGACACAGCAAGTACTATAAATGTAAGGGCGCGCTGATTGAGCATGAACGTATACTCGTTAATAGGGAAGTAATGAAACGCGCCTTTGATGGAAACCAGCATTAGCACGGCAAGCCCAAAAAGTGCCAGGGCTGGCCGCCATACATTGCTAAGCTTCCAGCGGATTCCAAGATAGGCCAGCATTACTGCTTCCAGTGACCAGAAGAGTGGAGTTTTAAGCCCTTCAAACTGGATCTTAGTTGCTATAACTAGGAAAACGATTGATGTCAGTATGTACTGAGAGAATAACCCAACGTTACCAGCAATTCTCTGCTTGAGCAGCAGAAGAGGGAGGAAGTAGGTAAAGCCGCTGGCCAAGGTAACAAGCCCTATCCACTGATGATAATGCGGTTCAATGATAGTGTACAGGGCCGCGTAATAAAAAATAGCATTAAAGGCCGCGACTGCCTGGCTGATCCTGGAAAATGTATCCCCTGATTTGAGGATATAAAAAAGGTGAAGAGCGTAAAATAATCCCCAAAACACGCTTAAAAACATTACGGTTGGGAAAACTTGGCCATGTACGTGGAACTCGAGGAACCACGACAAATACATGATATATGTTGCTGACAGAGTGAGCGGCTCAAGAATAGCCCATGACGGCTTCCTGGTAAGAATCATCAATAGCCCGGCATCCAGCAGGGCAATATAGGTAAACAGCTCCACCTCATTAGCTTGCCCGGTACTAAGCAGAACAGGCGTGAGAAAGCCGCCCGCCCAGCCCAGTATAGTAATCGCCAGAGAATTATAGTAAAACGCCTGTAAGAAGGCTATAATGGTCACTGCCGACATCAGAGCAAGGGCAGCAATTTGCGGCACGAGGTGATAAAAATTAAAGGATGCGTATACTGAAAGGTAGAGGGTGGATATTCCCGCCCCCACAAGCCCCTGGGCAAATATTTCGTAACCCCTTTTATGGGAGCGTATGCCATAGAAAAGCAGTGCCGAGCCAATAACGAACCCAATAATAACACGCATCCACTCGGTTATCCAATTATTATCGAAGGAATATTTCAGAAAAAATCCTACGCCAATGATAAGGGCAACCGCACCGATTCGGTTTAGAAGTTTTCCGCCGATCAGTGCCTCCCATTCTTCCCTTGTTTGAGCCGCTAACTTTAGACTGAATAAATCAGTCCACTCTTTGCCCTTATCTTTTTCTAATGATAACGGTGGTATGGAAGAGTCTTCTATTTTTACTGCAGCAGGTTCAAGGGCAGGCACTGATGCCTCATCTTTTTGAGCCGGTTTTGCGGCAAGCTTTAATTGTTCCAATGTTGATTCCAGTTCCACTACTTTTTTTGAAAGTGCGTTTGTTTTGTTGATATACACGATTAATAGGACCAGCCCTAAGAGCATAAGAAAAATAACCATATATAACTATCCCTCCACAACCTGTATCAATGGCCGGCACTATGTTCTTTGGCCTGCAAAGAGAACAGCGCCTAAAACAAATATACCATGACCTATATCCGGCAGCAAGGAAATCGAAATTCAAACTGCTGTATAGACAATGGCTCATATGGACAAAGCAGTCTATTATACATTAAATTTCAATCGTCTTTCCTTGCAGATAATTTCATCATACAGGAACTGTCCCCGGATTAAATTATGAAAAACCCTTTATTACAGTATTTATATCAGATCAAATTAAATATATAATGTTTAAGATGACAAAAGCTGAATTAATTGTCAAATATATTTAAGTTAAAAAGTTTAAACCTGCCTATGGTGCAGAAGGGCCGTAGGATATAGTTTGTGTTTAAAAGACTATATGTCAATAGGGAGGTGACACCTTGGAATCCTTTTTTTCCGGGACTTCATATGATACTCCGGATGATCAACCCCGGTTTTTGATGGATCGGTTATTCTTGGGTACCCGTTATTTTTTTGCAGGTGGATACATAAACGAAATTATAAAGTCCCGTTCATTGGCGCTCAAAAGCTGTTATGACAATAAAGCCTGGGCAGAATCCTCATATAGAGTCTTTAAATTTATAGAAGGATGCGGTGGGCGTTTTCACTTGAGGGGTTTAGATAACATAAAGAATTGCCAGAGGCCTGTAGTTTTTGTAAGTAATCACATGAGTACGCTGGAAACCTTTGTTTTTCCCTGCATTATTCTACCTTTTACGAAGGTTACTTTTGTAGTCAAAGAAAGCCTGGTCAAGCATCCCCTGTTTGGACCTGTAATGCGTTCTTGTGATCCCATCGTTGTCAGTAGAAACAACCCCCGGCAAGATTTCCAAACCGTTATGACCAAAGGGAAGGAATTATTGGCTAGGGGTACTTCTATTGTGATTTTTCCTCAAAGTACCAGGACTACAAAATTTATACCTGAGGAATTTAATTCCTTAGGTATAAAATTAGCAAAGGCGGCTAGTGTTCAGGCTATACCTGTAGCAGTAAAGACAGATTTCTGGGGAAATGGAAAATTCATTAAGGATGTAGGACCTATCAACCGGGAAAAGCACATCCACATGTTTTTTGGCCCACCCTTTTTCATTGAAGGGAGTGGTAAGGAAGAACATAAAAGGATCGTCGAATTTATACTCGCAAATCTTAAAGAATGGGAAAAAGTTGTCTAGCATGCATATTCCATATTAGGCTGCCCTTTACACCAAAACGAAAGACTCGTCGAAAAGTAATTATCAGTATTTGGTAATTGTATAAAAAGTTAAATGGCGGTACCTAATAAACAAAAACCCCGGCAAATAACACCGGAGTTTTATTGTTCACACTTCAGTTTTAATTCTCTCTGTAATCCACATGCGGATTAAAGTTTGATATGGTAGCCCTTTCTTAATAGCTATTTTTTTAACGGCATCAATCTGATATGGCGCTAAACGCAAAGTAACAGGCTTTTTAAGCTCTCGTTTGTTTAAGATTTCTTCTTCTAATTCCGGTGCAACTGAAATATCTACAGGTTCAAAATCCTCAATAAACTCAGTGCTGTCATGTTCGTCCCAAAAGCGGGCTTCTTCTTCTTCAGTTTTAAACTCGGGTATTTTCTTGACCATATTACCAACCCCCTTTTTCACGTAAGTAGTAACGTCTTTCTGATTGGGTCATGTCTCTGGCTGTGATCACCCGGATAACACCACCTGGTTTAAGGGCAGCCACCACTAAGATGAACCGCCCAGGATCAGTCACTCCATATACCAATAAACGTCCTTCTCGGCCCTTGCGAAATAAAGCATCCAGGAATGCTTCTTCGGCTTCATCAGGTGTGATGTTGTGCCTGGCTATATGGTCAATATTTCTGTCATCCCAATCGAATTTAGTAATCTTCAATTACATCACCCATTTTAAATATATTTCCCTGTATTTACATTGTCAATACATTTTATTAACAGCATCTAAAATTTCCTGACGATTGTCCCGGGCTATGCTGGTACTACCCCGATCCGGACGCCAATGACAGGTGACCTGCCGCACGACGTGTTGTTCGGTATGCCGGAGTGGTGTCTGTATATAGAGACACCCGGCTATAGCCTGTTTGACCGCAAGTTGCACGGTTTTTTTTGCCCCAAATAGTGATGCCGGTTATGTTACCGGAGAGGAGGCCAATCGTGAATTCGTTTACAGGTTGATTTACCATAGGGATGCTGTGACCTGGGCACTGGAGAAGTTGTATAACTTGATTTTACTGGACTTTTTACAGTTGACTTTCTAGGGATATTATAAAGGTGGGCAAGAGGAGGGGGTAGCAATATGACTATATCAAAAGACCAACTGGATAAAGAAAAGCGCCTAGCTTTAGTTTGCCGATTGTCTGACGAAATAACGAAAAAAACCATGGACAAGTTGATTATATCACCCTGCCCGCCGTTTTTTTCAAGCCACTCATAAAACGTGGCCTTAAATTTTGTAACCGGGGTGATTGCAGCAAATAGTTAAGGAGATGTGGGGTTTATTAAAGAGCTAGTCAGAAAGGCACGAGAGGAATGAACAAAAAAACATACAAGATGCGAACAGACTTGAGTTCGGAGAATATTACCAGGAAAATGACTTAATTTGCTGTAAGGAAGATGGAGCACCTATCAACCCGGATAGCTTCTCAAAAAGATTTGGGGAGTTCTTGAAGAAGCACAACTTACTACACATCAGGTTTCATGATTTGCGGCATTTAAATGTTACAGGGTTAATTGCTTCCGGCACAGACATAGGAACGGTACAAAAACAGGTGGGACACAATTCATTGGGCACCACCTTAGACTACAATCATCCATTGTTCCAACAACAGAAAAAGGCTGTTGAATCCCTATTCAACAGCCTTGAAAGCTTACGGTAGAAATTGGGTAGAAAACGACCGCGAATCATTTTCTACCTTAATCACATTTAGACCGTAAACCCTTATGATACTTGGTGCCGAAGAAGGGAGTCGAACCCTTACGGTGTTGCCACCGGCGGATTTTGAGTCCGCTGCGTCTGCCAGTTCCGCCACTTCGGCATGATATACTGTGTTCAGAGTCGATTATTAGTATACCAAGCTGGGCCAGCGTTGTCAATATTGCATGCCAGGGTCTATTTAACTTAAATGTCTAAAAATGTTATAACATTTTTTTCCTTTTGCTGTTTATGGGAGGACTGACTTGCATGCTGTCGAATAGATATTCATAAACGCTTACTCACTGTGGAAGGGGGTGGCAATGGAAGTTGCACCCTGATGATATATTGGTACAGCAAAGTAAGAGCGGTAACATTGATGCATTTGATGAACTGATAAAGAGGTACGAGAGTAAAATATATACTGTAGCATATAGATTTACGGGTAATCATGCCGATGCTAATGACCTTGCCCAGGAGACTTTTATCAGGGTTTATCAGTCGCTTCCATCCTTTCGCGGGGATTCTAGCTTTGCCACCTGGCTTTACCGGATAGCGTCCAATGTCTGCCGGGATGAGCTGAGACGGCAGCAGAGGCGCAAGAAAATATCATTGGATGAGATGATATCCCAGCCGGGAGGTAATTTATCCCTGGCCGACGACGGTGTTTCCCCCGAAGAATCACTGGAAAAGAGCGAGTTGCAGCGGGCTGTGCACAGGTGTTTGAATTCCCTGTCCGATGAGCAAAGGCTTATATTGATAATGAGGGAAATACAGGAACTGTCTTATGATGAAATAGCCGCAGCCTTGGACTGCTCGCTGGGAACGGTTAAGTCCAGGCTTAACAGGTCCAGGCAGGCTCTAAAACAGAAGGTAATGGTCGACCGGGAACTTTCAACTCTTATTTCTCGTCAAGCCAAGTAAAGGAGGGGATGACATGCAGTGCAATGATATCCGGGAATTTCTTTCCGCGCACCTGGACGGAGTGCTGGAACCCTCCGACCATGACCTGGTGGATGCCCACCTGGCATCCTGTACTGTGTGCGCCCAGGAGTTGGAAGATTTGCAGATGGTGGTGGAATTACTGCACGATCTGCCCGAAATTTCCCCTCCCCCCGGCTTCAGGCCTGAACTTAGGAAAAGGATTGAAGCCCTTGCCCCACCCCAGCCGGTAAAAAGAAGTGGCCTGCTGGGATATCTGACAAGAAAAGGCGTTGCCCGTATGCTGGCGGTGGCGGCAACCGTGTTAATTATAGCCGGAGTAACCGCCGCACTATACGGCAATCCGGGGCAGTGGGCACAGAAAGATGTAGCGCACAAGGATGAAATTCTTGCGGGTAAAAATGTAGCGAGATTAAATAAAGAAAATGCTGCCGGCGTATATGATGTTCAAAAAGATACATCAGATGGTACGGTAGGAGCGGATAGCCGACGTCTGCCGTCGGATTTCCGGGATCGGGTTGTGACTGAACAGCAGTACGATGCTGATATGAACACCCGGGAAGATAATTTAAAAATTGCTGATGCATATAACAAATCAACCCCAGGTGACGGGATGCCTGAAGTTGAAAAACTAAATAGTATCTCGGCGGTGCCGGACGGGGCCGGCTCCATCCGGCCTGAAAGCTCGGCCGTACCTCAGGCTTTCGATGCCGGAAAGGGAATGTCTTCACCGCAAGCTAAAATGTACTCCTTGCAGTCTGAACCCCGCAAGACTTTAAAGCAGGCCGAAATGAGTATGGCCGTGGATAATCCTGATCAGGCTGCCGAAAAGGTGTCCGGCCTGGCCCGCTCCCGAGGCGGCCAGGTTGAGCCGGCCGGCAGCCCGGGAGAACAGGTATTGATTCTTAGATTGCCTGTTGATAATTTTAATGTTACCATCGACGATTTGGGGAAAATGGGCGCGGGGGATAAGAAGGTAACTGAAAAGGACGTTACTTCCGAGTATGCCAATACAGTGGATAGTTTAACGGACCTGGAAAAAAGGGAAGAAGCCCTTTCCCCCGCCGATGTCCCGGCAAAAAATGCGCTTACCAGGGAGATTAATGCAAAACGGGATCAAGTCCGCGATCTGGAAGAGTCAGTTAATAACGCTATAATAAAAATAAAAATATTAAAAAAGCAATAACTCCGGGTATGCTACGGTTTTTACGCCCGGCATAGATACAGCCACCGTTTGGTGGCTGTATCTATTACTGGTAGTTTTTTTATGTTCCATTTTATCAGCTATTTTACGCAGGGAATGTGCGGTTTCCAGCATCTTCTTGCAATATATTTTTTCTCCAGGGAGAAAGAAAAAACTGAGCATATGATGGTTTGCCGGCCAGATAGCGGCATTGGCGAAAATATAAGGATAAACCAAGGAGAAAAATTTTTTTTGCCGAAATAATGGGGAAATAACCTTAAGAAAGTTGTTGCAATTATATGAGCACGGTCTGCAATATGTTTATCTTTAGAAAGGGTTCACAATAGTCAGGGGAATAAATGCCAGATGTAGTTTTTAAACGGTCGTTTCGTAAGTGAAGTATGAAGGGGTCAGAGTCATGAAAAAAGCTGGGAACAGCGGAGAGCAATACAGAGTTGAGGGCAGGACAATAAGAGAACTGGAGAGTTATTTGTCTGGAAGGCAGGCCTATAGCCAGGGAAGGATATTTAAGGCGGTTTTAATTTTCTTTGTTATGGCTGTCTTGCTGGTTTTCGGTTCGGTAATTTGGGACCTGAAGCAGGATGTTGCTTTCCTGCAAGCTGAAAATACGAGATTGGGTCAGGAGAATTCCTCGCTGAAGAAGCAGCTTGCCGGTAGCCCTGCCATTAACGGCACCGGAACAAACACTGGGGCTGGTGCAAAAATCATTACCAACACTGCCACTGGAGCAAATGCCGGGGTCAGTACGGAAAGTTTAAAAGGTACTGCCTCCAGTATTGCTCCCCAGGCTGACTTACAGCAAAACGTACAAAATAAAACTAGGGATATCTCTCCCGCGGTCACAGGTTCTTCAAAGGTTAAACCAGATGGACTGATTCACCACACGGTACGGGCAGGAGAATACCTTTCACTAATTTCCCAGCAGTATTATGGTACTATAAAATATACAGAGCATCTGGCCCGCTTAAACGGTATTGACATAAACAGCCAGATGTATATCGGCCAGATTATCAAGCTTCCCAGGGAGCCGGATAAATCCTGGATTGAATAGCTGCGGGTATTGCTGCCACTGTTTCTGAGATGTTTTGAATATACAGTTTTTCTTGCCATTAAGGGCAAAAAAAGGTTACAATGATTAAGATTGTAGCAATTGTTAACACATAATGTTTGCAGCAACAAGGCTATAATAATACTCAGCAGGAAAGGAGGTCTAGAGATGCGTGAGAAGGTACAGGCCGCCCTGGACAAAGTGCGTCCGGCACTGCAGCGTGATGGCGGTGATGTTGAACTTGTAGATGTGACTGATGGTGTTGTAAAGGTCAAGTTAAAAGGGGCTTGCGGCGGATGCCCAATGTCAACAATGACCTTGAAGATGGGAATTGAACGTACAATCAAGCAAGAAATTCCTGAAATTAAGGAAGTTGTTCAGGTTTAATGATGAAGGAGGTTCCGGTTGCGGTTCGGAACCTCCTTTTTATTGCCGGATATAAGGGCGTTCACACTTTCCAAATGCCAGGCGCAGTTTTAGGAGCGGCCTCCTAGGATATGGTTATAACTTTTTCGGGACCGATGAGCAGGTTGTTGATATCAAACATGTTGCTTATTATGCCCACCGCCAGCTTTTCCTTCAGCTTGTAATATTCCAGACAGGTGCCGCAGGACAGTATTTTAACCCCCATGCTGTGCATATTCTGCAGTTTTGCCAACACTTCCGAGCCTTCACAGGTCAGATATACCCCGCTATTCAAAAAAGCCAGCGCCCGTGGCGGGGGATTCATTTCGTCCAAGGTGGTCATGAGGCTCTTCATTAGAGTAAGGCCGAGATCGGGCGATCCCTGCCCCAGAACATTGCTACTGACGAAATACACCGTTCCCGCGTCTTCCTCTGACGCTGCCCCGGCTGGCGTGGCGGCGGGGATTTGCTGCTCATCGCCGCTAGTATTTCCCTTGCTGATGGTTATATAATAATCGCTGCCTTTTTGTTCCACGGAAACCTCACAGCCGGCATTGCGGGCAAAGAGGGTGACATTTTCCCTGGCTGTTTCGTTGTCCACTACGGTGACCAGGGTGCCTGAATCCATCTTGTCCAGCGCTTTTTTGGTATTAATTACGGGCTGTGGGCAGGCCAGACCCCGGCAGTCCAAATCGTTATAGGACATAGGCACTCTCCTTCGTATAAGGTTAGGGACACACCTTTTGTGTTAGCTTAACTTCTTACTTCTTAACATTTCTCGTGAAGGAATGTTCCCAATTGATGTTTTATATTACCTCCACGGCGGCATCCTTTTGCTTCTCCGCCATTCCCACCACGGCATGATTAACCCCCAGTCTCTCCAGTTCTCCCAGCAATTTTTCCAGATTATTTTTGTTTATGGCAATCAATAACCCCCCGGATGTCTGGGGGTCGTACATGATGGCCCGGGTTTCCGGGGAGATGCTTTCATCATTGAAGCGGACCATGTCTTTAAAATAATCCCGGTTGGTATAAGCGCCGGCGGGGATAAGTCCCATGGCTGCCAGTTCCTTTACCCCTGGCAGGAGCGGCAGGTCTTTACAATACAGGGTGATGGTTACTCTGCTGGCCCTGGCCATTTCCGTGGCGTGGCCGATGAGTCCGAAGCCGGTAATATCGGTGCAGGCCCGTGCCCCAGCCGCAATCATGGCTTCGGAGGCTCCCCTGTTTAATGCCGACATTGACCCGGCGGCTGCTTCGACGGCTTCTTGGGAAGCCATGTCGCCCTTAATGGCGGTGCTGATGATGCCTGTCCCCAGGGGTTTGGTAAGCACCAGTATGTCGCCGGGCAGAGCCCCGGAGTTTGCCATTATTTTTTCCGGATGGACCAGTCCCGCTACCGCCAGCCCGTATTTGGGCTCGTCATCCTGAACTGTATGTCCCCCTGCGACAATGGCGCCCGCTTCCGCCACCTTATCGGCCCCGCCCTTAAGTATGCAAGCCAGTATGTCGGTGGAAAGACAGTTGGGAAAACAGACGATGTTAAGCGCCAGAAAAGGTTTGCCGCCCATGGCGTAGACATCGCTCAAAGAGTTGGCGGCCGCAATCTGCCCGAAAAGATAGGGATCATCCACCACCGGGGTGAAAAAGTCCACCGTTTGAATCAGGGCAGTATCGTCACTTATTTTATAAACTGCGGCGTCGTCCGAAGTAGCCGGACCTACCAGAAGTCTGGGCTCATCGATGCGGGGAAGGTGTCGCAGCACCTGCGACAGGGTGGCCGGTCCCACCTTGGCCGCTCACCCTGATGCCCGGGTCATGCCGGTTAGCTTTATATTTTCCATGTTTACGCCTCCCCCCGTGTAAACCTTCCCAAATATGATACCACCTTTTTTCTAAACAATTAAAATTTATCAGCATGGTCTTCAATAAAATTAATTTATTAATTGTCCATAACTCATAAGAATTGTATATGCTTGCATTCTCCGCTATTCAGCGGCAGCCCCTTTCACCAGTTGGGGACATTCCTCCGACCCTAAAGCCATTCCAATCGGGAAATCCCTCTGACACTAGAGCCATTCCAATCGGGGACATTCCTCTGACCCTAGAGCCAGACCCAAAATAGAGGTGTGTCCCCTTTCCTTTTTGGAGGTGTGGCCCCTTTCATTATTATGGTAATCTTTTCCCCTGCAGGATCATATATTGGGACAAGGAGGGATGACATGGGCTGGAGTGATTTTAAGAGGAAAATGAAGCGGCAGATGTCAGATGTTCTTGAAATACCCAGTGATGTTATGCTGGATCTGCCCAAGATTGTAATGGTGGGCAACCTTCAGGTCTTCATCGAGAATCACCGGGGCATAGTGGAATACACCTCGGAAACGGTACGGGTAAATGTCAGTGAATATGAAGTTGTGGTGAAAGGCGAGAATCTACTGCTGCGGAACATACTGCCGGAAGAGATAAGCGTGGATGGGAAGATCACCGGTGTTTATTTCGAATAGCAGGCCGGACAAGCCCTGACTCCGGCTGTGACCGCTACGTTGGGGACATTCCTCTGACACTAAAGCCAGACCCTAAAGAGAGGTGTGTCCCCTGACCTTTATTGAGGTGTGTCCCCTGACTCTGTAAGTTGGGGACATTCCTTCGTGAAATTATAAAAAGGTAAGGAAATACGGCAACACAGAAGGTGTGTCACCTTACACAAGTTGGGGACATTCCTCTGACCCTGAAGTCATGCCTCAAAGAGAGGTGTGTCACCTTACACAAGTTGGGGGCATTCCTCCGACTCCAGAGTCAGGCTTCAAAGAGAGGTGTGTCCCCTTACCTTATTTAGCGAGGGGCGCGGTATGTTTATTTTTAAATTTTTATCCTTTATGACCGGTTATGTGCGGATTATGGTATGGGGAGAAAGTCTGGAAAAATTTATCAACATGGCCGCCGGACGTGGTATATTTTTGTGGGATATCAGTAGGCTGGACAGCGACAGAATATTGGTCAACGCCAGGCTCAGTGCGGTTCATCCCCTCCGTCACATAGCCAGGAAAACTAATTGCCGCTTTGAATTTAAGGAGAGGCAGGGTCTACCGTTCATTTTTTCCCGGGTCAGGCGCCGTAAATCCTTGCTGGTGGGGGCGGCGCTATTCCTGGTGGGCATGTATCTGCTCAGTTCCTTTGTATGGTTTGTGGACATTCGGGGTAATAAAAAAATAACTGATGAGCAGATAATGCAGTCCGCAGCCGGAGCCGGATTGAAAAGATGGGTTTTTAAATGGAATTTCGAGCCGGCAAAGGTTGAATCGGCCATCAAAGAAGATTTGCCTCAGGTATCCTGGGCAGGAGTCAATGTCAGGGGAACAAGGGTTGTCATTCAGATAGCTGAAAAGGTTACCCCGGGGCGCAGGGACGAATACCCAGCCCACATTGTGGCCTCCAAGGCGGGACTGGTCAAGGAGATACTGGTCCTGGCCGGTAACCCGGCGGTCAAGGAGGGGGATACCGTTGTCCCGGGCCAATTGTTGATTTCCGGCGTCATACCGCCTCAGGAGGAAGTGCCGGAAATGGAAGCCGGAGAACAGAACGGCGGGCAGGGGGAAGAGGACAATAAAAATACTAAATTGGCAGAAAGCACTATTGTGCACGCCAAGGGCCTGGTGCGGGCCAGGGTATGGTATGAGGGCTACGGGGAGGCTCTGTTGACGGAAAAAATGAGTCGCCCTACGGGGCGGGTAATTTCCAGGGTTTGCATGAAAATCGGTACGAAGGAAATAATTTTAAAAGGACCCAAAAATATTTCTCCGGGGAATTACAAAGAGGAGAGGATATTGAAAAAACCACTGCAATGGAGGAATCTCAACGTACCCGTCGAACTAATTACTGAGAGTTACCTTGAATTGGAAAATTATTCTGAGCAGCGGACCAGGGGGCAGGCGCTTGAACTGGCCAGACATAAGGCCCTTTCCGTGGTGTCGAAGAAAATGCCCGCCAATGCCAGGGTTCTGGTCAGGGAAATTAAAGAGGTCAGCGTGAAAAACCCCGAAAATATAGTAAGGGTTAAGGTTTTCCTGGAAACCCTGGAGGAAATAGGGGTGGAAAAGCCGTTTAAACCCTGACAGTTCAGAAGGGGATTGTTTTCGGAGCCATATAATGCTAAATTACCCGGCAGTATTTTTTTAGGAGGTAGTATTTTTATTGACGGTACAAACCGAAGCTAGGGTCGTGTTAAAAGATATGGGAGCGGCGGCGGAAATATTTGGTCGTCACGACGAGCATCTGTCTTTAATTGAGAAGGCTTTGGGTGTCCGGGTGGTGGTTCGCGGGGAAGAACTGGTAATATTAGGACAGTCTGAGCAGGTCCATAGAGCCAGGGAGGTTTTTAGTCAGTTACAGGAATATTACCGGGCCGGCAACAGTCTAACTTCCCATGAAATTAATTATGCCCTGAAGGCAGTATCCTCCGGGGTAAGCGGCGCTCTTACAAGTATCGCCAGAGACGTGGTTTTCGCTACCTCCAGGGGCAAGCAGATCAAGCCCAAAACTCTGGGGCAGCAAAAATACATTGAATCCGTTAAAAAACACGACATAGTTTTTGCCATCGGTCCCGCCGGCACAGGTAAAACCTACCTGGCGGTGGTTATGGCCATCAGGGCTCTACGCAATAAAGAAGTGCAGCGGCTAGTGCTGACCAGGCCTGCAGTGGAGGCCGGTGAAAAGCTGGGTTTTTTACCCGGCGATCTCCAGGATAAGGTAGATCCTTACTTGCGCCCGCTGTACGATGGGCTTTATGATACCCTAGGGGCTGAAAATACGCAAAAATACCTGGAGAGGAACACCATCGAGATAGCGCCTCTGGCTTATATGAGGGGTCGTACCCTGGACGATGCTTTTATTATTCTTGACGAGGCTCAGAATACCACCGTGGAGCAGATGAAAATGTTTCTTACCCGGCTGGGTTTTGGTTCCAAGGCCGTGATCACGGGGGACATAACCCAGATTGATCTACCCCGGGGGCAGACTTCCGGCCTGGTTCACGCACAGAGGATTTTGAGCGGTATCCAGGGTATTGACTTTCAGTACTTCACCATAGGAGACGTTGTCCGCCACCCTCTGGTACAGGACATCATAAAGGCTTACGATGAGGGGAATAAAGGGAACTCTTAGGGGGTGGATATATGCTTCCATTCGCCGGACTGGGGGGAAAGGTCGCCAATGGCGTATCCCTTCTTGTTAAGCAGCGAAAAGTCCGCAGGGTTAGTGCCGCGGTACTGTTTTTTTTACTCATAACATTATTGACATCCGTGGATTTTATGCCTCAGAGAGTGGATTTGCGGTTGGGTGACGTTTCCAGGGAAGATGTGTTTGCTCCCCGGGAAGTGGAATTTGAAGATAAAGACAGAACCGCGGACATGAGGCAGCAGGCAGCAGATAACGTGGACATGTCAAGGCTGTACGAGATCAACGATCAGGTCAGCGGCGCCGTGCGGCAGGATATTTCATCGGTTCTTGAATCCATCAGGGCCATTCAGGAGCAGGGCGACCTCAGCGCTATCGACAAGGAGGACCGCCTTACTTCTTTATTGCATTTTAACATGAGCCAGAGGGATCTGGGTGTGCTGATCATGCCGGGTGCGGATTCCCTGAAGAGGCTGGAACAGGAACTGAACAAGAATATAACTAAGGCCATGGAAACCGGCGTAACCTATGAAAGCCTGGAAGATACTAAAAAAAATATAAACAACACAGTTATAAACCTGCAGATTGACAGGGCGTATACTAATCTGGGCCAGGGGCTGGTAAGCTATTACCTGCGTCCTAATAAAATTTTAAACGAGGTAAGGTATCGGGCTATACAGCAGGCGGCCAGGGAGTCCGTGCTGCCGGTAATGGTCAGAATACGACAGGATGAAAAAATAATAGGTGTAGGCGATGTGGTTACCGAGGAGCACATGAAGAAGCTTGAGGCTCTTGGTCTTACCAGCAGCCTGGCCTCCTGGCGGGGCCTGGTGGGCAGTGCCCTGCTGGTGGCCCTGCTGATGCTGGTGGTTCTCTTTTATCTGTACCGGCAAAACCGGGATATATACAGGCATGCCGGCCACATTTACCTGCTGGGGATTATAGTGGTGGTGGTGCTGGGCGTGGCCAAGGGTATACTGGCCATAAACTTCGCAAAATGGCCGCAATTAGCGTCACAGCTAGGTTACATGGTGCCCCTGGCTTCGGCCGGTATGCTTGTCACCATACTGCTTGACTCCCGGCTGGCAGTGCTGATGATAGCCATTTTGAGCTTTTTACTGGCCCTCATATCAGGTGGTCAGATAGAATTTGGCCTGGTAGGTTTAATCGGCGGCTTTGCCGGGGTATACAGCGTCAGCAAGTTGAGCCAGCGGGGCGATTTAGTAAGGGCAGGCTTTTATACCGGCGCCGCCAATGTTCTGGCCATCATTACCATGGGTATCATCGGCAACAATTCTGCCGGACTGGTACTTAGCTCAGGCATTATGCTGGGTACCATCAACGGACTGCTCTCCTCAGTGCTTACCATTGGAGCTCTGCCCTATTTGGAAAGCACCTTCGGAATTACTTCGCCGGTAAGACTACTGGAACTGTCCCACCCCAGCAATCCGCTGCTGAAAAAGTTACTCACTGAAGCTCCGGGCACGTATCATCACAGCATATTGGTGGCCAACATGGCTGAAGCGGCCACGGAGGAAGTGGGCGGCGAGAGCCTGCTGGTTAGGGTAGGGGCCTATTATCACGACATCGGCAAAATAAAGAGGCCCTATTTCTTTATAGAAAACCAGATGACGTCCGAAAATCCGCATGATAAAATAGCCCCCAGCCTGAGCACGCTGATACTTACCTCGCATGTCAAAGACGGGCTGGAACTGGGCCGGGAATACAAACTGCCCAAGGACATTCTGGAAATAATCGAACAGCACCACGGCAGCAGTATGTGCAGTTTTTTCTACCATAAGGCCATAGAGAACGGTGCGGAAAACGTAAATGAGGATGAGTACAGGTATGAAGGCCCGAAGCCCCAGACCCGGGAGGCCGCCATTGTTCTGTTGGCGGATTCCGTTGAAGCTGCTGTGCGGTCCCTGCAGAACCGCACCCATGGCCGGGTGGAGGGATTGGTGCGCAAAATCATCAGGGATAAACTGCTGGATGGACAGTTGGATGAGTGCGATTTGACCTTCCGGGATCTGGACACCATTGCCAACGCCTTTCTGAAAGTGATAAGCGGTATTTTCCATTCTCGGGTAGAATACCCGGATATGTCCAAGGAGATGGAAAGGAGAAAATTGCGCAATGCCGGTTCTCGTAAGCAACTTGCAGGAAAAAATCCGGACTACTGATGAACTCGTGCGTCTGGTGGAAAAGGTAGTCCTGGTAGTACTTGAGAGCGCAGAGGGTATTGACTCCGGGGCCGAAGTAAGTCTGGTTTTTGTGGACAATGACTATATTCACCAGCTAAACCTGGAATACCGTGGCATAGATGCCCCCACGGACGTCCTTTCCTTTGCCCTGGAAGAGGGCGAGCCCATGCCCGATGCGGACGGGGAAACAATATTGGGTGACGTGGTGGTTTCTCTGGAGAGGGCCGGGGAGCAGGCCGGTGAATACGGCCACAGTTTTCTGAGGGAGGTGGCCTATTTAACTGCCCACGGTGTGCTGCACCTGCTGGGTTACGGCCACGACACCGAAGAAGAACGCCGGATCATGCGTCAAAAGGAGGAGGCCGCCCTGGCCGCCCTGGATTTGGGACGTTAGGGGGCGGTTTTTGTTTATGGCCGCAAATAGTTTATGGGAAAGTTTTGGGTACGCCATTAAGGGCATATACCGTGCCTGCTGTACCCAGCGCAACATGAAGATACATTATGCCGTGGCCGTAGCGGTGCTGGCGGCGGCTTGCGGGCTGGGTATAAAGGGCACGGAACTGGCCATGCTAATCTTTGCCATTGCTCTGGTGATAGTTGCCGAAATGATTAATACCGCCATTGAGGCGGCCATAGACACCGTGGTGAAGGAATATAACCCGCAGGCCGGGGCCGCCAAGGACATCGCCGCCGGGGCGGTGCTCCTGGCTGCGGTGTTTTCGGTAATCATAGGGTTGCTTATATTTTACCCGCACCTGAGAAGTCTGCTGGCGGGATAGAATATAAATCCATGTCAAAAGTCAAAAGTCAAAAGTCAAAATCAAAAGTCAAAATCAAAAGTCCTTTTGACCTTGGACCTTGGACTTTTGACCTTAGACTGATTATTAAAGGTGATTATTGTGATACAGGAACTTATCAAAGTTGCCCTGGCTGCCAGGGAAAGGGCCTATGCCCCTTATTCCCGCTTTCGGGTGGGAGCCGCCCTGCTCACCAGCGGGGGAGAAATATACCGGGGCTGTAACGTGGAAAACGCGTCCTACGGGCTGACTTGCTGCGCGGAAAGGGCAGCGGTTTTCAACGCCGTGGTTAGTGGGGAGCGTAAATTCCAAGCTATTGCAGTGGTTTCGGACAGTGATGATTTTTGCACCCCCTGCGGCGCCTGCCGCCAGGTGCTGGCAGAGTTCGGCGGGGACATAAACGTCATCATGTGCAATAACAAGGGTGAGTACGCCGAATGTAAGGTAGCCGAACTGTTGCCCGGATATTTCACCCTCGACCCTGATGCGGACAAGCCGGGGCATTGTACTAATACAGATTGTACTAATACAGATAGAAGGTGACCATTTACATGACCGGGCCAAATACCTATAAGTCTGGTTTTGCAGCTATCGTGGGACGTCCCAATGTAGGTAAATCCACACTTGCAAACCGCCTGGTGGGGCAGAAAATCGCCATCGTCTCGGATAAAGCCCAGACCACCCGCCACAAGATACATTCCATCATTACCAGGGACGACGCCCAGTTAGTACTGCTGGATACCCCGGGGATACATAAGCCCAAGCACCGTCTGGGTGAGTATATGGTTGAAGTAGCCCTGGGAGCCCTCAGGGAGGTCGATTTGATTCTCTTTGTGGTGGAGGCAGAGCCGCCTGGACCTGGAGATGCATTCATCCTGGAGCAATTAAAGCAGGTGACCACCCCGGTATTACTAGTGATAAATAAAATTGACCGCCTGTCCAGGGCGGATTTGCTTCCGTTAATAGACAACTATAGCAAACTGTATGGGTTCAGGGAAATAGTGCCGGTTTCAGCCCTGAACGGGGAAAATACCGAGCGTTTCACGGATTTGATGGTGAGCTATCTGCCCGAAGGCCCCAAATACTATCCTGATGATATGGTCACTGACCGTCCGGAAAGGTTTATCATGGCAGAGTTAATCAGGGAAAAGGTACTCCACCTTACATCTCAGGAGATACCCCACTCGGTGGCGGTGGTGGTGGAGGAAGTGGAGGAGAAGCAAAACGGCCTGGTGTCGTTAAGTGCGGTTATATATACCGAGCGGGAATCACAGAAAGGTATTTTAATTGGCAAGAATGGCGCCATGCTGAAAAAAATAGGCCAGCAGGCCAGGGAGGAAATGGAGGCCCTTTTCGGCTCCAAGATATTTCTTGAACTCTGGGTAAAGGTAAAAACCGACTGGCGGAATAAGGATATACACATCAGAAACTTCGGCTACACACCGGAAAAATAAGTGGCGGTGGCGGTTATTGCGTAGCCTGTTGATCGCCGACTTTTGAGGACGGGATCTTACAGGCTGTTAGCGAGATTAAGCCGGGCTTAACACTACAGCGTAATATTGCTTATTTCGCTATGCCCGCTACGCCACGGGGACATTCATACGTTGGGGACATTCCCCGAAGGGGTGTGTCCCCTTTCCTTAGATGGGGTGTGTCCCCGTACCTTATTATCGTCCCCATGGCTCCGCTAAGTCGGGTTTTATTATCTTTACAGGGCTTAAAAGATTGACTTGGCAATATGAAAAATTATAAAATATAACAGCTTATTGAATGTTTTATCGCAATAACTTTATTTTAGATATGGGGGTGGTAGAATGGATGACCCGTGCCCACCACTAGAGACACATAATTTATTCCATACCACCTGTTTTTGTTTGCAAAAGAGGAATAGTTCTGTTCAAATTCTGCCAGGAGGCTGATCTATGTATTAAAATTCCGGGGGGTGAACCCGATGATCAAGACTTATTATTTCGATGCTTCGCAAAACCAAATAATACATGACGTGGAACTAAGGCCTAAAGAGTTGCTGGCCAACGAAGAGAGCCTTTTATGGGTTGATTTGTTCAATTTCACCGACAATGAGGCTAACCGGATGGCCCTGTTGTTTGATTTTCACAGCCTGTCCGTGGAGGACTGCCTGCACTACAGCCCCCGGGCGAAGGTGGACAATTACGATGACTATTATTTTTTCACACTGCATGCCCTGCGCTATGAGGAAGAAAGTGATGAAGAAATTTCTCTGGAGCAGCTTAACGTGTATCTGGGCAAAAATTATGTGGTTACCCTGCACCGTCGTACCCTGCCCACTCTGGGGCGCATTGCCAGAGACTGCCTGGCCAACAGGGTTGGGGTGATGAGTAAAGGCCCGGATTTTTTCCTTTATTCCACTCTGGACGGAATTACAGATATGTATTTTCCTGTATTGGACCGTATCAATCAGCGGGTTGAGGAGTTAGAGGACGACCTTTACGAGCAGCCTACCAAGGAAATCACGGAAGAGTTTTTAAGCCTGAAGAAAACCATTTTATCCATGCGGCGGGCTATCATGCCCCAGAAAAGAATGTTTGCCAATGTAAGCGGTCAGTACTCTTTTACCATTGACGAGGAGAACAAGCCGTATTACCTGGATCTGGTAGACCACATAGAGCGCATCATCGACTCCATTGACAGTTTTGGCGCCCTGGTGGATGGCGCCCTGGCTACTTATTACTCGGTAATCAGCGCCAGGACCAACGAAAGCATGCGGGTGCTGACGGTTATTTCCACAATCTTCATGCCCCTGACCTTTGTGACCGGTTTTTTCGGGATGAATGTTCCCCTTCCCGCTCAGCAAAGCGGTGTCTCCACTCTGGTCATAACCGCCGGGCTGCTGGGGGTATCCCTATACATGTACCTGATATTCAGGCTGAATAAATGGCTATAGGCCTTTGCCCTCCCAGCGCCGGAACAGAGGGTTTTCTATGCCGAGCAAATCCAGTGCTCTTCCGGCGGTTTGTTCGACCAACTGCTTAATCGAATCCGGCAGCTGGTAGAAAGATGGTATGGGCGGCATAATGATTACTCCCAGCCTGGAAAGTTTAAGCATATTTTCCAAATGAATCGCACTCAGGGGCGTCTCCCTGGTCATCAGGACCAGGGGACGCCTTTCTTTTATAGCCACATCCGCCGCCCTGGCAATTAGATTGTCGGCATAGCCGTGGGCTATGGCTGCCAGGGTCTTCATGCTGCAAGGAGCGATGATCATGCCCCGGTGGGGAAAGGAGCCGCTGGCTGGCCCCGCCGCAAGATTGTCCGGGGAGTGGGTCACGGAGGCCAGGGCCGTGACTTCAGCAAGGGTATAACAGGTCTCCAGCTCTATGGTCCTGGCTGCCCAGGGGCTTAATATTAAATGGCTTTCTATGCCCAGCGTTTTCAGGGTTTCTAAAATGGTTATACCGTGAATTATACCGGTGGCTCCGGTAATGGCAACTATTATACGCATTTTTATACACCTCCAGCATATTATGGTAGAAATCTGGGGACGGTTCTTGAATTGAATCAAGACATTCAATTCAAGAACCGTCCCCAGATTTCCATTTTTTCAGGCTCCAGAAGGCGCAGTGAAAACCCTTGATGGGGGCAGTTTTTGCTTGCCGGATTGCGCTACACCCCGCAGTAGCAGTAAAATATCATTGATTACACAATTCATGTTTATACTTCACAATAGAATATATGGTCGTATGCTGTTCATATCGTTTACACCAACACGGTGGCTGTTGGTAAGTTGCCCTAATTATCCCATATTAATAATAGCATTGTTATCGAATATTGTAGATTAGCATAAAAAATAATTTACGCCCAGGAAAGACATTATTGGAAAGAATTCATTGATCGTACGAAAATCGCTCCCTGAGAAAGGAACGTTATCGGAATGAAGCTATACGCCGATGAGGCAGTGGTAATAAAATCGGTTTCCATGCGGGAGGCTGATCGGGTACTGACTCTGTATTCCCGGACCAGGGGTAAATTTAGAGTGGTGGCCCACGGGGTTGACAAACCTGCCAGCAGAAAGAGGGGCTCCGTACAGCCCTTTACTTTTGGAAAATTCCTGCTCAGGCGGGGAAGGGATCTGGATTCGGTGGATCAGTGCGAGGGCGTGGAGTATTTCACCGGCCTTAGACAAAGCCTGGAGGGGCTATCCTATGCCAGTTATCTGGCTGAATTGGTGGACGCCTTCAGTCCCGAGGGTGAAACCACGGCGGGAATTTTCGAGCTGATTATGGAGTCTTTCAGGCTTCTGGGGGGAGAAAATGACCGGCTATTGGCACGTTCCTTTGAGATGAAGCTGTTGTGCCTGGTAGGCTACCGGCCGCATCTGGACAGCTGTACAATGTGCGGGGCGGCAAATACGCCCGGCAAAATCATCTTTGTACCCGCACTCGGGGGTGTGGCTTGCAGGGATTGTGCCGGAGGGGAAAAGTCCTTTGCATTGAGCGGTGGTACGTTGGAAATATTGAAAGTTATCAGTGGCTGGCCGCTGGCCAAATTGTCCCGGATTAAAACAGGCCATGTTCGGGAGGAGGAAATTAAAAAGGCGCTGCGGGGTTTTATACAATATCATCTGGAGGGCAGGCTTAAATCGATTAAATTTTTGGACTGGCTGGATGGAGATTGATGTTCGCGGCAACCGGTGTATAAAAACCTTTACCGGGGGTTAAATAATATAGAGCATAAATTGTAATGGGGGGTAGTCCAATTGAACGATTTGGAAAAAATAGACTTAATCAGATCCCGCCTGGGTGTTTCCTATGCCGAGGCTAAGGAAGCACTTGACGTGGCCGACGGGGATGTAGTAAGAGCGCTTATCCACCTGGAGGATAAGGAGAAAAGGTTTTCTGACCGCTTCCAGGATCGCAGCCAGGAACTGGTGGGGCAGCTGAAAGGCCTGCTGCATAAAACCCAGGAGACCAGAATAAGGGTCAAGCAGGGGGATAAAACAGTGCTGGAATTTCCGGCCCCTGTGGGAGCACTGGGCATACTGGGTGTGTTGGCCTCAAGCCAGTTGGCTATACTGGGTGCTCTGGGTACCGTGACCGCCATGGCCAATAATTATACCCTGGAAGTAGACCGTCCCGGCGAAAATGAAGTCGAAGAAGAGGGCAGGGATAGCGCCCCGGACCCTTTGACAGGGGGAGGTCCGGCTGATTACGCCGGGCCTTCCCCTGTTGGAGATGACGGCAGATTGTCCCGGCAGGCACCAGTGTCCACCAGGACAATTCCTGAGCAGAATGCCGCGGATAACACAGTGGCGGGAGGAGTTACTGGAGCCAATGGCTGGGCATCCGGTCTGCGTCTGGGTGCCGGAATCTGGCGGCGCAGCAGGAAGCGCAGGAAGATCAAGGGAGCGCAGACCGGCAACTGATAGACCCAGGATCCCCGGGCATCTTGACTATTTTTTAAGGTTATGGTAAATTACAAAAAAATATTGCTATGAAGGAATAAGTGGCAGGTCTGGTTTTTTTCAGAGAGCCGGGATAAGGTGAAAGCCCGGTAAAGGCCGCCGTGTCAAGGGGGTTCCGGAGCAGCAGGAGGAAAGCCGTGGTACGGCAAGTAAAACCTGCGCCTAAAAAGAGAGGGCCTGATATGATTAAGGCCAAGCGGGGTGGAACCGCGGGATAATGCCTCCCGTCCCCGGCATAACAGCCGGGACGGGAGGTTTTTGGTGTTTTCGGAACTTTAGCGTCTGGATAGGTGGCGATGGCTGATATCATGGCATGGGTGTATATTTAACCAGTTAACAGTGCCGCTTTGCGGCTTAAGACATTATTTATTCAAGGAGGTCAGGTAGAAGTGAATTTTCAGGATTTAATACTGACCCTCAATAAGTTTTGGGGCGCACAGAACTGTATCATACAGCAGCCCTATGACATTGAGAAAGGTGCGGGCACCATGAACCCCGCCACGTTTTTGCGGGCGCTGGGGCCCGAGCCCTGGCGGGTGGCTTACGTCGAGCCCTCCCGCAGGCCCACGGACGGCCGCTACGGGGAAAACCCCAACCGCCTTCAGCATTACTACCAGTACCAGGTGATACTGAAGCCCTCACCGGATGACGTACTGGAGGTATATCTGGACAGCCTCCGGGCCATAGGTATAGATCCGGACAGGCACGACATCCGTTTTGTGGAGGATAATTGGGAGTCACCCACTTTGGGGGCCTGGGGCCTCGGCTGGGAGGTCTGGTTGGACGGTATGGAGGTTACCCAATTTACCTATTTCCAGCAGTGCGGTGGCCTGGACTGCCACCCGGTCAGCGCTGAGATTACATACGGATTGGAACGCCTGGCTATGTTCATCCAGGAAGTGGACAATGTCTTTGACATAACATGGGTCGATGGCATTTCTTATGGTGATGTGCATCACCGGGGTGAAGTGGAGCACTCCCATTATAATTTCGAAGAGGCCGATACCGGTATGCTGTTTAAAATGTTTGAAATGTTTGAGCGGGAAGCCCTGCGGGTGGCGGACAGGGGACTGGTTTTACCAGCTTATGATTATGTGTTGAAATGCTCCCATGCTTTCAACTTGCTGGATGCCCGGGGGGCCATCAGTGTAACCGAGAGAACCGGTTATATCCACAGGGTGCGGAATCTGGCCCGGACCTGCGCCCAGGCCTATGCTCAGCAGCGGGAGGAACTGGGTTACCCGCTAATGAAGGGGAAGGGGGCACGAAAATATGAAAAATAGCTTTTTACTTGAAATAGGTTCAGAAGAGATACCCGCCAGGTTTATCGACCCGGCTCTGCAGCAGATGAAAAATATAGCAATAGGCCTGCTCAATGAAAAAAGAGTTCATTTCCATGAAATTGAGACTTTCGGTACCCCGAGGCGGCTGGGTCTGCTGGTGACCGGCATGTCGTCCCTGCAGGAGCCACTGTTGCAAGAGGTCAAGGGGCCGGCTGTGAAGGTAGCCTTTACCGCCATGGGTGAACCGACCCGGGCGGCCAAGGGATTCGCCAAAAGCCAGGGCGTTGACATAGCCGATCTGAAAGTTAAGCCGGTAGGCCCGGTGGAATACGTTTTTGCCGTAAAGAAAGAGGAGGGACGACCCACAGCCGAAATTCTGGGGGATATGTGTCTGGAAATTATAAACTCCATCCATTTCCCCAAACCCATGCGCTGGGGAAACCTGGAGGTGCGCTTCGCCCGGCCTGTGCGCTGGCTGCTGGCCTTGAACGGCAGTGAAATAGTTGATTTTGAGTATGCCGGCCTTAAGTCCGGGCGGGTAACCTATGGACACAGATTTTTAAGCAAGGGGCCAATAGAACTGGCAAGCCCGGAAGAATACACGGAAAAGCTTGAATCAGCCTATGTTATGGCCGATCTGGCACAACGCAGGAGGGTAATCCGGGAGCAGATACTTGCAGTAGCCAGTGCCGAAGGCGGGGCCGTAGAAGAAGACGATGAATTACTGGATGAAGTGACAAATCTGGTAGAATGGCCCACCGCCCTGTGCGGCAGGTTTGACGAGAGCTTCTTACGGCTGCCCAAGGAAGTGCTGGTTACCCCCATGCGGGAGCATCAGCGGTATTTTCCCGTGGTTGATGCCTCGGGCGGCCTGCTGCCCAAGTTCATTGCCGTAAGAAACGGAACGGCGGACCATCTGGATATTGTCCGGGCGGGCAATGAAAAGGTGTTGCGGGCAAGGCTTTCCGACGCTTCGTTTTTCTGGGATGAGGATTTGAAGACGCCCCTGTCCGGCCGGGTGGATGAATTGAAGAAGGTGGTTTGGCAGGAAAGCCTGGGTACTGTTTATGAAAAGATGCAAAGGATTACCGGTCTTGGCAGGCAACTGGCCATGTTGCTTAACGGGGGAGAAGAAGAAGTGCATACCGTTGAGCGGGCCGGCCTGCTGTCCAAAGCCGATCTGGTCACCGGCATGGTTTATGAATTTCCTGAATTGCAGGGAATTATGGGTAGGGAATACGCCTTGCGCAATGGCGAGGACCAGGGTGTGGCCGAGGCTGTTTTTGAGCATTACCTGCCCCGCTTTGCCGGTGACCAGCTGCCCGGGACGCTCCCTGGGAGGGCACTATCCCTGGCAGAAAAAATGGACACTCTGGTGGGCTGCTTCGCCATAGGCATTCAACCCACCGGTTCTCAGGATCCTTACGCGCTGCGCCGGCAGGCACTGGGCATCTGCCATATAATCCTTGAGGGAGGGCTGGTGCTGTCGCTCGGGGACGTTACGGGCAGGGCTTATGACGGTTATGTAGAGCAGGACCACAAGGGCGGACAAAGTGGCCTGACGGTGACCCGGGAGGATGTGCTGGCGGGGCTTGAGGATTTTTTTACCCAGCGGCTGAGGGGTATTTTGGCCGAACGGGGTTATGCCTACGATACCGTGGAGGCGGTGCTGGCGGCCGGGGTGGACGATATCTATGGAGTGCTGGAGCGGGCTGAGGCGCTGGCAGCATTCAGACAGGACGATTCCTTTGCTGCTGTGCTGACGGCTTTCAGCCGGGCCAACAATCTGGCTAAAAAATATAACCGCATGGCTGTGGATGGCGCACTTTTTGAAAGCGATGCCGAGAGAGAGCTTTACAAGGCGTATATCGAGGTAAGCGGAAAAGTGGATGGGCTGCTTGAGGTTAGGGATTTTGAGGGGGCTTTGAAGGTGATAGGTTCCCTGAGGACCCCGGTGGATCTCTTTTTCGAGAGCATAATGGTGATGGTGGAGGACGAAAGGATCAGGGACAACAGGCTGGCTTTGCTAAAAAATGTTGCCGGTCTGGCGACTCCGATAGCTGATTTGGGTAAAATTGTGACAGCATAAAAAATTATTTTTGTATTTAATTTAATAAGGAGGGGAATTAACGCCGGATATATAATATATAATTATGGCATGTAGAAGCAATTAGTATGTCATAAATGCTCTTAAGGGGCGATAGGATTGGAATTAACCAAACGGCAGACGGTAATACTTGATATAGTAAAAAAGGAAGGACCCATTACCGGTGAGCAGATTGCCGATAGGTTATCTCTTACCAGAGCCACCTTGCGTCCAGATATGACCATTCTTACTATGTCCGGTATGCTGGAGGCCAGGCCCAGGGTGGGATATTATTTCAGCGGCAAAGGTCCCGGGCGGATGCTGGTGGAAAAACTGCACCGTATTAAAGTGGGGGATGTTAAGTCCGTGCCCATAGTGGTTACTGATCAATGCTCCGTATATGATGCAGTGGTTACAATGTTTATTGAAGATGTAGGTACGCTGTTCGTGGTAAGGGAGGGCGGCTTTCTCGAAGGGGTGCTATCCCGCAAAGATCTGCTGAAGATTACCCTGGGCAGCCATGATATCCATAAGTTTCCGGCGGGGGTTATTATGACCCGTATGCCCAATGTGGTGACTGTGACTCCCGATGAATCAGTGTGGACTGCGGCCAAAAAGCTGATTACCCACGAGGTGGATGCCCTTCCGGTGGTACGGGAGGCGGCGGATTCCGGAGCGGCTGAGGTTATTGGGCGCTTAAGTAAAACCAATATTACCAGGTTGTTTGTTGAGCTAGGAGAAAGTAGTTAGGGGGAATTTGCCATTACCGCTACATTGAAAGATAAACCGGTTATTTATATAATATCAGATTCTATAGGTGAAACCGCTGAATTGGTGGCAAGGGCCGCAGCCAGCCAGTTTAACGGCGGCAGCGTAGATGTCAGGCGGGTGCCCTATGTTAACGACCCGGAGGAAATTCCTGAAATAGTCGAAGAGGCTGCGGCTTTCCATAGCTTTATAGCTTATACCCTGGTGCAGCCCGAATTGAGGGAGATGCTGGTAAAGGAAGCCGCCAAATACAATATTATTACCGTTGATATATTGACCCCCATGCTAGATGCCCTGATCATGTTTCTTGGCACCAGCCCAAAACTGGAGCCGGGCCTGGTCCGCAAAATGGACGAAGAGTATTTTCGCAAGGTGGAGGCCACCGAGTTTGCCGTAAAATATGACGACGGCAAGGACCCCCGGGGCATCTTGAAGGCTGATATAGTAATACTGGGGGTGAGCCGCACTTCAAAAACCCCTCTCAGTATGTATCTCGCCAACAAGCAGATTAAAGCGGCCAACGTTCCCCTGGTGCCTGAAGTCGCCCCCCCGGAGGAAATATTCAAGCTCCCGCCGTATAAGGTGGTGGGCCTGACCATCCGGCCCAGCAGCCTTAATGAAATCAGACGGGAGAGGCTGAAAACCCTGGGACTTACCTCAGATGCCGACTATGCCAGCATGGAGAGAATTTTAAAGGAACTTGAATATGCCGAGTCGATCATGAGAAAGGCTGGCTGTTCAGTTATAGATGTATCCAATAAGGCAGTGGAAGAAACAGCCAGCAGGGTGCTGGAGATATATTACAGGGGGGTCAGAAATGCCAATGTCAAGTAAAAAGTATGTTTATCTGTTTGAAGAGGGCCGGGCGGACATGAAGGAATTGCTGGGCGGCAAGGGTGCCAACCTGGCGGAAATGACCAACATCGGCCTGCCGGTGCCTCAGGGGATAATTATCACCACAGATGCCTGCAAGGAGTTTTATACTGTGGGCAGGCAGTTTCCACCTGGTATGGAAGATCAGGTGCGGGAAAAAATAAAGGTGCTGGAGGAGAGGGCCGGCAAGAAGCTCGGCGATCCCGGGAATCCCCTGCTGGTCAGTGTTCGCTCCGGCGCACCCATTTCTATGCCGGGCATGATGGATACCGTTTTGAATCTCGGCCTTAATGATGATACCGTACTGGGGCTGTCCCGGGCCACGGGCAATCCACGCTTTGCCATGGACTGCTACCGCCGCTTTTTGAATATGTTTGGTGATGTGGTGCTGGGTATTGAACACCATAGATTTGAACGCATCCTGGAAGGGCAAAAGGAAAAGTGCAAAGTTACATATGATAACCAACTGGAAGCCGAAGACTGGCAGGAAGTGATAGAGGAATACAAAAAGCTCATTGAGCGTGAAATTAAGCGCCCGTTTCCGCAGGATCCCATGGAGCAAATGTTCATGGCCATATACGCCGTGTTTAACTCCTGGAACAATGACCGGGCCATCGTTTACCGCAAAATAAATAAAATATCAGATGATTTGGGCACCGCCGTTAATGTGCAACTTATGGTGTTCGGCAATATGGGTAACGATTGCGGCACCGGGGTGGCCTTCACCCGCAACCCCTCCACCGGGGAAAACCTGCTTTATGGCGAGTATTTAATCAATGCCCAGGGTGAGGACGTGGTGGCGGGCATTCGCACTCCCCAGCCCATTGCTACCCTGAAGGACGAAATGCCCGCCATATACAAACAGTTTGAGGATATATGCCAGCTACTGGAAAAGCATTACCGCAACATGCAGGATATAGAATTTACCATCGAGCGGGGCAAGCTCTACATGCTCCAGACCAGGACCGGCAAGCGTACCACCCACGCGGCTATTAAAATAGCCGTGGAGATGATGCACCAGGGGCTAATCACCAAGGAGGAGGCCATTGTCAGAATCGAACCTGCCCAACTGGACCAACTCCTGCACCGGCGCATTGACCCCAATGCCAAGCTTGAGGTTATCGCCAAGGGTTTACCGGCATCCCCCGGCGCCGCCTGCGGCAAGGTGGTATTTGACTCCGACGAGGCCGAGAGGCTGGGCAATGAAGGAGAAAAGTTAATACTTGTGCGTACAGAGACCACCCCTGACGATATTCACGGCATTGTGGCCGCCCAGGGGGTGCTTACCTCCCGTGGCGGGATGACCAGCCACGCTGCGGTGGTGGCCAGGGGTATGGGTAAACCATGCGTTTGCGGCTGCGAAGCGCTGCGCCTGGATTATGAGGCCAATCAGTTTACAGTTGGCCAACTGGTTGTTAAAAGCGGTGACATTATATCTGTAGATGGGTCAACCGGCCGGGTCATGCTGGGGCAGGTGCCCATGATTGATCCCGAGCTTTCCGATGAATTTCGCGAGCTGCTCCAGTGGGCTGACGTGGTCCGCACCCTGGGCGTAAGGGCCAATGCCGATACTCCTGAAGACGCTGCCAAGGCAAGGGAATTCGGAGCCGAGGGCATAGGGCTCACCCGCACCGAGCACATGTTTATGGCTCAGGACCGGCTGCCCATAGTGCAGCAAATGATCCTGGCCGCCACCTACGAGGAGCGACTGGCCGCACTGGACAAACTGCTGCCCATGCAGCAGGGTGACTTTTACGGCATATTCAAGGCTATGCAGGGCCTGCCTGTGACCATACGCCTGCTGGATCCACCGCTGCACGAGTTTCTGCCCAATGCGGAGGAACTGGCGGTGGAGATCGCCAGGCTTAAGCTCACCGGTGGCAGCTCTGAGGAAATCAATGAGAAAGAAGAACTGCTGCGCAAGGTAAGGGTCTTAGGTGAATTCAACCCCATGCTGGGACACCGGGGCTGCCGCTTAGGTATCACCTTCCCCGAGGTGTACGCCATGCAGGCCCGGGCCATATTCCAGGCCGCCGCGCAACTTACCGGGGAGGGTTATCATGTCATCCCGGAGGTTGAAATCCCTCTGGTCATTGATATAAACGAACTATCTTACCTGAAGGAATTGGTGGTCAAGGTGGCGGATGAGGTTCTGGCCGCCACCGGGGTAAAGTTCGAATATACCGTGGGTACCATGATTGAGGTGCCCCGGGCGGCCCTATTGGCCGACGAAGTGGCCCGTGAAGCAGAGTTTTTCTCCTTCGGCACCAACGACTTGACTCAGACCACCCTCGGCTTCTCCAGGGACGATGCCGAAGGTAAATTCTTGCCTGACTACCTGGAGAAAAAGATTTTAAAAGATAATCCCTTTGTGGTCCTGGACCGCCAGGGTGTCGGTAAACTGATGCGCATGGCAGTGGAGCTTGGGCGTAAAATTAAGCCAGACCTGCTTATCGGCATCTGCGGTGAGCATGGTGGCGAGCCCAGTTCCATTGAATTCTGTCATATGATTGGTTTGAATTTTGTCAGCTGTTCGCCTTTCCGGGTGCCCATTGCCCGGTTGGCGGCCGCACAGGCCAAGGTGAATAAAGGTTAATATTGATTTAATTAGTTAACAAACTGGCTGCTCTGCTGAGCAGCCAGTTTGTTTGTATGCACCCGGTATATCCGGTTTTTGTTCGAATTGGAATGGATGTGCAGAACCGTTTCGAGTCCCGTCCATGTTTTCAATGCCGAAGGTTTCGGGCTTTGTCACCAGCAGGATGTGGTCAGCGGTTGGAATAGGTCCAAGAAGGCTTGAAAAGTGTCGAAATATTAAATAGGTTTCGAAGAATATTCAAAGGAAATATTAAATATATGGCGAAAAATAATACATAGAATGGAGGTTCATCATGACACGTGTATTACCGTACCAATTAACTGACAATCTATTTGTGTTAGGGCATAATCTATTCTTAACATATTTAGTTAAAGGAAAACCTTGTGCTTTAATAGACCTTGGAGTTAGTGGAACGGTACCTTTAATTAGCCATCAATTAAAACAAATTGGCGTAGAAGCTGGGGATATTGGATACTTAGTAGTACAGCATGCGCATTGGGACCATGTATGTGGCTTGCCTTATTTAATGCAGTTATCTCCTAAAGCTGTAGTTGTGGGATCAACAAAGGCCCGTGATATCCTGGGCAAGCCTAAAATAGTAGGGCAGTTCAGGCAGAATGACGAGTTTTATTGTTCAACTCTGAAAGAAAAACAAGTTTTTGTAGAGTTGCCAACCTTTATACAATATGATACCCTTCCCATAGATCAAGTTGTAAAAGATGGTGAAACAATTTCACTTGGCAATGTTGAACTCAATTTTCTTGATACCCCTGGTCACAGCCCCTGCAGTATTTCAGTTTATCTGCCTTCCGAAAAAGCAGTTTTGATTTCTGACGCTCTCGGCGCCTATTTACCTCAAAGCGATACATTTTTGCCAGTATTCTATCAGAACGCAGAAATGATGTTAGATTCTTTGGAAAAAATAAAAAAGTTAGATGTCAATATCGTTGGGTATGGCCATGACGTCAATATGGTTACCATTGGGAAGGAAAAGATTTCTCACAGCTATAACCGAACCAGGGAAGAAATAGTTAAACTCACTACCGAAATAAGGCAAATGGCTGCATCAGGAACTGCAGAGGAAATATTACTGGATAAATTATATCGGGCATGTTTTAAGGGTTTTCTGGCTGAAATTTACTCGCCGGAGTTCATCAAATCTTTAAGCCCTTTTTTGCTTAAGGCTATTACAAGGGGTTGACCCGTTGCTGTCTGTCCTGTCTGTCTAATTCCTTACGTCCTTTTACAGTTATATAATATCTTAGTCCAGGATCACGCAGTGTTTGAGCGACTAATCCCTTTGTTATTAATTCATTTAATTTTTCATTTGCACTTTCTTGTGAAATTTTTGTAGCATTACATATTCCAAGTAAACATCTATAAGTGAATCGGCTATTTGCCAACGCTTTCAAGATTTTAATATCATCGGAATCATCTTCATATAATTCAATCTCCTCATCTACTAATTCTTTCTCAAGGTTTTCCTGTTCAGTCACTTTTGCTAGTATAGGATCAATAGCTGTTCTTAGTTCTTGTGCCATTAATACAGCTTTTTTAGCATTTTCTTTGGCTTCATTAGCTTGTTTTAGAATGCGTTCAGAAATAGAGCCAATAAATGCCTTTGATGTAATTGAGGCAATAAGACAAAAACCGGCAAATACCAGTGTTTTACAATGATTTTCCTCTGTTTCCATTAAAAGGCTACTTGAAATCATGTTTAAAAATAACGGAACAAGAAGTGATGCTCCTATCCCGATAATAACAGCTTTCATTATTTCTATTTTTTCATTCTCCATATCGTTTTTTTCAGTATCATTGATAAAATAGTTTATTATTCCACCTAGAATCCCCATTGTAATCATGACTATAATCATTGTCCAAAAATGATTATTCATAACACCCTCCCCTTATATGGCTAAATTAAGTAGATGAATATAGTTAGGTTATATATATTACGTTCTCTCTTTCAAAATGATTGCCCGGCTCACTGGGCAGCACGGGCATGAAGGTTTTATTGTAGTCACTGGCCCAGACTCCAAAAATGTTGAGACTGTGTTAATTCAGTGTAAATTTTTGGCTCTCTGAAAGGAAAACATAAATACGCAAAGAAATCATAAGAAATGGTTTAGGCTTTGTACCCGAATCAAGGCCGTTTTCGCCTCACCTCATCCTGGCCCGAATAAAATCACCGGTCGGAACCGAAGCCCTTCAGGCGAGGGTAAAAAGTATGGCGCACATGAGTATGGAGGGAAGTCTGAGCGTGGGGGCGGTGGAGCTGATGCAAAGCCGGCTGGGGCCGGGGGGACCAGTTTATAATCCCCTGGTCCGGGTTGCTCTTTAGGTTCATGTACTATAAAAATTAACGGGGGCATAAAATTAACCAGAATAATGCCGTTTTTTATATGTTTGAACGGAATACCTTAATTTGATGGAAGGATGATATGAAGGGTGCTTATAATTGTAATCAATGGCAGCCCTAATCCGGAGGGCAACACCAACCTCATGCTCAGGGCGGCTCTGGAGGTAATGGAATCAGCCGGGGCGGAAACCGTATATATGCAGTTATCGAATATAATGTCCGCCCAGAAAATACCCTATTGCATTGCCTGCTCCACACCCTGCAAGGGGAACTGTTATGCGGGTACCCCACTTGGGGGAGCCTTCGATCTAATGCGCCTGGCCGATGGAATAATAATGGGCAGCCCTGTTTATTTCAGCACTGTTTCGGCCCAGCTAAAGGCTTTCTGGGATAAAACCAGGAAATTGCGCAAGGAACAGGCCCTGTTAAATGTTGTGGGAGGTGCGCTGACCGTTGGGGCAGCCCGTTTCGGGGGACAGGAAACCACCTTAAGGGCCATGCATGACATGATGCTTTGCCAGGGAATGACCGTGGTGGGGGATGGTTACTGGGAGAATGATGCTGGCCACCAGGGCGCCTGTGCTGTTCGGCCTTCAGGGGACGATACCAACGGTATAACGCGGGCCCGGATACTGGCCCGCCGGGTGGTTGAAATGGCCGGGGCAACCATGTCGCTACGTCTTCACCGTACGGCCCACCCAGTCAGTTAGCGGAGAAAAGGCTGCGTCCCAATGAACGAGTAGAAACTGTCCGAGATAAAGACTATGGTCCCCGGTTGCCGGTTGGCCGGGGTTAAATTTTTGTCGGAGGTGCGCCATGTGCATCCGGGAAAGAACTGAAAGATTTGAAAGGGAGATGCTTTCCCCTTATGCAGCCTTCAGTGATGCCAGCCGCGGCAGGCCCGTCACCGAAGAACCCTGCATGGTGCGCGCTGCCTTTCAGAGGGACAGGGACAGAATTATTCACTCCAAGGGCTTTCGTCGCCTTAAACATAAAACACAGGTATTTATTATTCCTGAGGGTGACCATTTTCGCACCAGGCTTACTCACACCCTGGAGGTAGCCCAGATTTCCCGTACCGTTGCCAGGGCACTCAGACTGAACGAGGATTTAACGGAGGCCATAGCCCTGGGCCATGATCTCGGGCATACGCCTTTCGGTCATGCCGGGGAAGAGGTGTTAAATGAAATTTTCCCTCTGGGGTTCAGGCATAACGAACAGAGCCTGAGGGTGGTGGACTTGCTTGAGGACGGTTCAGGATTAAATCTTACTCATGAAGTCCGGGACGGTATATTGAACCATACCGGGCCGGATTGCCCTTTCACCCTGGAGGGGCAGGTGGTTAAAATATGCGACCGTATTGCGTATATCAATCACGATATAGACGATGCACTGAGGGCGGGAATATTGACTCCGGAAAAGCTTCCCGCCGATTATATAGATGCGCTGGGAAAAACCCACCGGGAGAGAATTAACAAAATGGTGCTGGATCTTATTGATAACAGCCAGGAAAAGGATCATATAGCACTAAGCCCGGTTATGCAGCATGTTACCGATAAACTGAGAACATTCATGTTTGAAAATGTGTACATCGGGTCTGAGGCCAAGCAAGAGGAAGGCAAAGCCAAACATGTAATTAAATTCCTTTATGAATATTTAAACGGCCACCCCGGTTTATTACCGAAGGAGTACCTGCGCAAGGCGAGGGATATGGGTGAGGTCAGGGTGGTCTGCGATTATATTGCAGGAATGACTGACCGTTACGCCATTACCATGTTTACCGACTTGTTCGTACCCCGCTCGTTCAGGATTTTTGAGTGAGATGTAAAATTTTCGACAGAGGAAGGATAATAATTAGTAATAGCGAATATGTGTTAAAAGTAAATATGATGATTTGTTTTTTTGTTAAAGGTCCTTTAGCTTCGATATAGTGCCTTCTCCCTGCTATTCGGCCTGTTCCGTGGTCATAATTAAGTTACGTAAGTATTAATTATACCGTGCCGGTAAGTTTGCCGGTCATAATATTTAAATAGTGGGACTATTTAAAGTGGTGAACCCCAAATGGGTCTTATATCTCCTGAAATAATCGAGAATGTCCGCCTCAATACCGATATAGTGCAGCTTATAGGTGAGTACGTAAGGCTGCAGAAGAAGGGCAAAAATTATGTTGGGGCATGTCCTTTCCACCAGGAGCGGGATCCCTCCTTCACGGTTACCCCGGATAAACAGATTTTTTATTGCTTTGGGTGCCATGAAGGGGGCAATGTTTTTAAGTTTTTGATGCTTTTTGAAAATTTGTCTTTTCAGGAAGCAGTTAGCAGGCTGGCTGGCCGGTCGGGCATCCAGATACCCGATACCGACAGCCCCCGGGAGAGGAAAAGGGCCGCCCGGGAAGAGTGGGCCTGGAAGGCCAACGCAATGGCTGCGGACTTTTACCAACATACACTGTTTAACAGACCGGAGAGCTCTGCCGCAAGGGACTATTTGAAGGGCAGGGGGCTTTCGGAAGAGATTATCAAGCGCTTTAAAATTGGCTACGCCCCACAAGGCTGGGAGAGCCTGCTGACGTTTATGCGGGGGAGGGGATATACCCCGCAGCAACTGGTTGAACTTGGTTTGGCCATGGCAGGTGAAAGAGGCCTGTTCCGGGACAGGTTCAGACACCGGGTTATGTTTCCCGTTACCGACGCTCTGGGAAGGGTGCTGGGTTTCGGCGGCAGAATTCTGGGTGATGGTCAGCCAAAATATTTGAACAGCCCGGAAACGGACTTTTTTAGTAAAGGTAAAATTCTTTTCGGACTGGATCAGGCCAGGGCACCTATCCGGCAGCATAACCAGGCGGTTATCATGGAGGGTTACCTGGATGTAATATCCGCCCACCAACACAGCATTACCAATGCTGTTGCCTCCCTGGGTACCAGCCTTACACCGGAACAGGGAAAGTTGCTATTGCGCTATACCAGCCGTGCCCTGTTTGCCTATGATTCCGATCGGGCCGGAGTGGCGGCCACACTGCGAGGATTGGATATATTACAGGAGCAGGGATTTTCACTGAGGATACTGACCATACCGGAGAGTAAAGATCCGGACGAATTTCTACAAAAACACGGCCAGGCCGGCTGGAAGGAATTGATACTATCGGCGGAGCCGCTGCTGGAATACAAGCTGGCCCATTTGCTGCGGGATGGCGGGATGAGGACCGATGCCCTCGCCGGGATAGTGAAAAACCTGGCCAATATTTCTCGCAGGTCGGAACTGGAGGAAGGCGTTAAGTCAGTTTCCGCCCGCCTGAATCTGAGCTGGGATGCCGTTATGGAAGAATTGAGAAGCTTTAAGGAAAACCAGCGAAAAAATTGGCCAAAACCGGATAAAATTGCTAAAAACAAGCATAATATTATTAAAAGCGAAAAAGTTACCGATCCCGGACTGAGGGCGGAGAGGGGCATATTGCAACTCCTGCTGGAGGAACCGGAACTCATTGATCGCCTGATAACGGTGCTGGGGGAAGATTTTTGGAGTGACCAGCAGTACCGCCGGATATTTGAAATTATTCGCAGACACCGGAAACAGGGTTTTTTCGAACCTGCCAGAGCCGTAAATGAGTTGGATGAATCCGACGCGGAGCTTATGAACCGGCTTCTGTTTGAGCAAATTCCCGGGGATGACCCGGAAAAAATAATGGAAGATTATATTTCCGCCATCAAGAGAAACCTGGCTATCATGCAGAGAACCAAGCTAATCCAGGAGTTAGCCGAAGCAGAGAAAGTCGGCGACCGGGGGAAAATGAACGAGCTAATGCAGCAGATACAAAACCTCCGTTAAATTTTGCGGCCCTGGAAGGGGGATTAAGTGGAAATGAACGACGAGCTAAAGGCCGACGGCATCAAAGACTTGATAGAAAAGGGAAAAAAACGGGGGATGCTTTCATATACCGAAATCATGGATAGCCTGCAGGGGGCGGATATGACGCCGGAGCAGATTGACGAGGTATATGAAAAACTTAACGGCCTTGGCATAGAAGTAGTGTCTGAAGTGCCGGATGTTGATCCCCTGGAAGAACCGCAGGAAGCTCAGCCGGATGAGGTTGATATTGATCTTTCAATCCCCGATGGGGTTGGTATAGATGACCCGGTACGGATGTATCTCAAAGAGATTGGGCGGGTTCCTTTACTCAGTCCCGCGGAAGAGATACAACTGGCCAAGCTCATGGAGGAGGGCGATGAAGAGGCCAAGCGCAGGCTGGCCGAGGCCAACCTGAGGCTGGTGGTAAGCATAGCCAAACGCTACGTGGGTAGAGGCATGCTGTTTTTAGACCTGATCCAGGAGGGCAACCTGGGGCTTATTAAAGCGGTGGAAAAATTCGATTTCCGGAAGGGCTTCAAATTCAGCACATATGCCACTTGGTGGATCCGCCAGGCCATAACCCGGGCCATCGCCGACCAGGCCAGGACCATTCGCATCCCGGTGCATATGGTGGAAACTATAAATAAACTAATCCGGGTATCACGGCAGCTTTTGCAAGAATTGGGAAGGGAGCCGTTGCCGGAGGAAATAGCCCAGGAAATGAATATCTCCCAGGAAAAGGTAAGGGAGATTATGAAAATAGCCCAGGAGCCGGTCTCCCTGGAGACCCCCATCGGCGAGGAGGAGGATTCCCACCTGGGGGACTTTATCGAGGACCACGACGCCCGGGCGCCCGCCGAAGAGGCTTCCTTCACCCTGTTGCGGGAGCAGCTTGACGAGGTTTTAAAAACCCTCACGGACAGGGAGCAGAAGGTGCTGCGGCTGAGATTTGGTCTGGATGACGGCAGAGCCCGCACCCTGGAGGAAGTGGGACAGAAATTTGGCGTAACAAGGGAACGCATCCGCCAGATTGAGGCCAAAACACTGCGCAAGCTGCGTCATCCCAGTCGGAGCAAAAAGCTTAAAGACTATCTGGACTAAAGACGTAGGCGCCCCGTAGCGGCAGATAGATGAAAGATATGGGGGGATGGTTTAACCATCTCCTTTTTAACTGTCTTTGTCCAGAAATTGGCTGTCTAAAAAGGTGTTGACCACAAGGGGCTGTTTATGTATAATAAATATTGCATCGTTCCTCGATAGCTCAACGGTAGAGCAACCGGCTGTTAACCGGTAGGTTGTAGGTTCGAATCCTACTCGGGGAGCCATTAACGGGCCCATAGCTCAACGGTAGAGCATCCGGCTCATAACCGGCTGGTTCCAGGTTCGAATCCTGGTGGGCCCACCATTTGAGAAGTGAGAGGTTGGAAGTGAGAAGTCAGTGTCAGTACGTATCTCACCTCCAACGTCTCACGTCTCACCTCTCACCTCTAAATGCGGCCCCTTGGTCAAGCGGTCTAAGACACCGCCCTTTCACGGCGGTAACACGGGTTCGAATCCCGTAGGGGTCACCACTTTCGCGATTGGAAGTTCGAACTTCCAGCATCGAAATATGGGCGATTAGCTCAGCTGGGAGAGCGCCTGCCTTACAAGCAGGATGTCGGCGGTTCAATCCCGTCATCGCCCACCAGACAAATAAAGCGGCAAAAAAACGCAGCGCCGGGGTTAATTCCCGGCGCTGTTGCTTTTTCTATGCATCTCACATAAAAATCCACGAAAATATCCCCTATGAATTAAGCTGGGCAACGGGATTATATGATGTGTACGGCTATTAGAATCACCAGCAGTACAACAATACGGCAGTGGGTCCGGGGAAATGGTTTCCGGCGGTAGCCCTGCAGGGCCAGCAGGCAAATGGCAAATAGGGTCAGCCAGGACAGTACTCCCGAAAAAGCGTTGGCATCAATGTGCGCCCGGGCTCCCCAGCCCCGCCCGTGCCAGGTCAGCGCCAGTATTCCGTGCAGGGTGAGTACGGCCAGGCTGCTCAGGGCCAGAAGGTGGTGGTTGCGGGAAAATAAATTATATGTAGCGCTGTTAATGCCGCAGCGCCTCAATATAATGGTACCAGTGTGGCGATAAGCAGCAAAAAACCTAACCATCCCAGCAGTTGCATTATATTCTCTCCTTGGATCAGGAAATATAAAAATTATGGTCCGTTAGTATGTCGTTCCGTTAATGTGGCCTTTGCAATATTTTGACGTTTTCCGGAAGGGTTGGAAGCTGGATTTCCAGGGGCAGACTGGGAAAATCCCTTTTTTCTATATCCCGGAAAAACCCTTCAATTATTATTTTATCTCCAAATTGAACCAGGTAGGGAAGGTTGGCATCAAGGTTGAAAAAGCCGGTGCAGACCTCACCTTCCCTTAGCCTTGCGGGCAAAAACGGCCGGGATATCTCCTTGTTGGCAGGCGGCACGATAATTTTTTTCCCGTCCGGGGTTATTATGCCGAAAACAGTTACAGTGGCGGGTTTTTTACCTGCATTCTGTGCTGTTACAATAATCATGTTCTCGCTAAAGCCTCTGTCCTCGCTTTTTTCCACGGTTACCTTGATATTAGGACGCGACTGTCTGACCAGGAGGTACAAAACGTAGGTGGAAATTATTGCAGCGTATATGGTTAAAACCTGGCGGGCATAGTCTGCCAGGAAAGAAAGTTCGTTGGAATCAAAATACATACCGGTTAACCTCCGCCTTAAATCATGCTCCATTGGTGTCGGACTAATTAATGCCGAATGTAGTGTTTTATGTTACAATAATGTAATACCTGGAATCGAGAAAACTCAGTCAAATTATATATATTCTATTAAATTATGCTCTTCCCTTTTTTATTTTACTGTATTTGTTGACCTGTGCGGATAATGAGGGGCTGTTTTTCAATCCGGCAGGTTTTTAGTTCAATATAATCTTTAGCAGCCCGTTGGATATGATTACCTTGGACAGGTTAAAAAAACCAGTGGCCGGCAGTTCACCCAGGGAGACCAGCTTTCCCGGGGCTATTTCTTCCAGTATCTTGCCTGACACCGGGACACCGTCCAGTAGCAGGGATTCCGGGACAAAATATATTCCACCGGTCTCAGCGGAAGCGGTTACGTGTCCGCTGATTTGAAACCCCGACTGGTCGGTCCGGTCATATCCCGTAAAAATAATGATGTCCGGCTCCAGCCTGACGGTGATGTTCCGTACCCGAGGGTCGTCAGACTTGCTAATGGCCTGGTTTAAAGTTATCTGTTTATATTCGGCCACCAGTCCTCCCGGGCTGAAATAATAGCGGTCGGGGGGTATGGTTTGCCGGGACATAGTGATCAGGTTGTCCGCCAGCAAACTTAACAAATTTATCGACTGGTACCAGCTTTTTTCCATTTCATATATCTTCCGGGTGAGCCCTGCTGAACGTTCTTTGATGCCGTTCCAGATCCGTTCCCGGCTGTTCCGGAAGTTTTGTATTTCACTGATTTGTTTGTCCAGTGCCATCATTTTGGCGGATAATTCCAATTCATTTTGATGGAGAATTTTTTCATGCTCTGCTGCTAGTGCGGCGTATTGAGAGGTTTCCGTATATGCCCTGAATTCCTGGCCCATAATTATGGCTACCAGGTGGGTCCTGTTTATGAATTCAGTAAAGGTTGAAGATCTGAAAATTAGGTCAAGGAGTGTGCCGTTACCGCGGACATATTGAAACTTAAGCCAGAAGGCCAATCTATCCTGGCTTGCCTTTTTTTTCTCGACGGCGGTAGCAAATTTATTTTGTGAGTCCTGCCGTAAAGCTCTGGTGGTGGCGATTTCCCGCTGCAATTTCGAAAGGCGGTCATCGGCACGCCGTATTTTCAGGTCCACCAGGAGTATTTCCTCGGCCAGAGTTTTTTCGTCCCGGACCAGGCTGTCCAGTGTGTCGCGGGCTTTTATTCTTTCGGTATTTGCTGCGCTGGCGGCTGATAAAAGTACTCCGTTGAATAAAAAAGCAGTCAGCAAAACCAGCGCCGTTCTATATAACAGCGGCATGCTGAGCAGGTCGTTGAGCCTGCTACGGGGAACGGTCCGCCGGTTTATAGCTTTTGTAAAGCTTTTTAGCATTCGCAAAAGCAGCCTCTCTGAAAGTTTACTGTTATTAGTTTACTCCACCCTTCTTTGTGATGGAATACCTATATTGATTAAGAGGGTCATATTTTGTCACGGAAGGTTGAATCATTTTGCCACTGGGACATGGAAGGAAATAATATAACTGTGTGGCAGTACAGGGATATGACGGATAAACCCGATCATGTGCATTTTGCAACAGTCTCCTGATCTGGAGGGATATTTTTGGAGTTAACGCAGCGTCTGGCAGCCATAGCAGATTTCATACCACCGGGGGCGGTTGTTGCCGACGTGGGAACGGACCACGCCCTGCTGCCCATATACCTCGTGCAGAGCGGAAAAACCCCCAGGGCCATAGCCACCGATTTGAATAAAAAACCTTTTATGGGTGCCTGTCTGGCGGTATTGAACAGAAATCTGGATAATCTGATTGATGTGCGCCTTGGCAGCGGACTTCAACCCCTGTCGCCGGGGGAAGCCGGGATAATAGTAATTTCAGGCATGGGAGGCGGCACCATTATAAACATACTGGAAGAATCCACAGGCATATTGGCGCATACCGAACGGCTGATATTACAGCCCATGGCGGACGCCGCCCGGCTGAGGCTGTGGCTGGCAGGCAATGGCTGGAGGCTGGCAGCTGAAAGACTGGTGAGGGAGGACGGGAGGATTTATCCTGTTTTGGTAGCCGAGCCAGGGGAGGAACCGGAAAGGGATACCCTTAAGCTGGAACTGGGGCCGAGGCTGTTGGAGCAGGGGGACCCGCTCCTGGAAGATTACCTGGAAAAGATAAAATCAGACTACCAGAAGGTATTAAGCGGCCTGGCCCGCAGTCGTAGCAGGGAGGCCCGGGATAAAGCCAATATATTAACAAAAAAATATGCAGGGGTAAGGGAGATGTTGCGCTCATGCAGGCAAAATGCCAGATGATTTTCAGTTTAATGGAGGACTATGCCCCGCCGGACCTTGCCATGGACTGGGATAACAGCGGTCTTCAGGTAGGTGACCCGGATGCTGCAGTAGGAGGCATCATGCTGGCCCTGGATATTGATGAAGAAGTGTGCCGGGAGGCGGCAGAAAAAAATTGCCAGCTAATTATTACCCACCACCCGTTGTTTTTTAAAGATTTGAAACGCTTGGATCTGCGAACTTCTACTGGTTCCCTGGTGGCAGGTCTCATCAGGAGCGGGATTACCCTCTACGCCGCCCATACCAATCTGGATTGCGCTCCGGACGGTGTGAACGCGGCCCTGGCCCGGATATTGGGTCTGAAGCAATCCAGGGTGTTAAAACCATCCCGGGATGGTGGGTTTTTAAAACTGGTGGTTTTCGTGCCGGCCGGACATGAGGATGAAATAAGGGAAGCTTTGACCCGGGCAGGGGCGGGCTGGATCGGCAACTACAGCGACTGTACCTTTGAAACGGCGGGTGCGGGAACTTTCCGGCCTCTGGGGGGAACTAATCCGTATATCGGGAAACCGGGACGCCTGGAGCGGGTAAATGAAATCAGGCTGGAGACAATTGTCCCTGAAAGGCTGGCGGGGCTGGCGGTGGAGGCCATGAGGGCCGTACATCCTTATGAGGAAGTGGCTTATGATTTGTATCCCCTGAAAATAAAAAGCACAGGCGAGGGCCTGGGTCGCGTGGGGGATTTAACTGTTCCTTTGAGTCTGGGTCAGTTTTCCGAAAAGGTAAAAAGTTCTCTTGGGCTTCCGGTTTTAAGGGTGGGCGGCGAAATAGATAAATCCGTAGCCAGGGTGGCTCTTTGTGGAGGCTCCGGTGCCGATCTGTGGCCGGTGGCCAGGGCTGCGGGGGCAGACGTGCTGGTGACGGGCGATGTGGGTTATCATGCAGCGAGGGACATGGTTCAGGCAGGCTTTTGCTTTATAGATGCCGGGCATTATGGCACAGAGAGGGTTATTTTGCCTTTATTGAGAGACTACTTGGAAAAAGAGTGTATCGCAAAGGGGCTGGAGGTACGGGTACACGTTTGCGGCAGTAACGGCGATCCCTATGTATACTTGTAAAACTGCGGGATATTAACACTTTTACCGGGTCAAATCCGGACATCCGGGTTCAGCTTGATTATGTCCGCCATTTTTTTCAGTGTTGATAGCCTTTTGGTATCGTACATATGTTTCTGCCGGATATAATTGTATTTTGAGTCGTTGCAGTTGAGCCAGGACTCCCGGGCCTTGAGTGATGATTCCAGTTCCCGGATTTCTTTTTCTAAGATGTTCAAATCCACCGCATTACTCATACTTACACCTCCCTGATATATTAATACGAAAAATTGGCAAAATATCCTGCTTGGAACTTAAAAAAATAAAAAAAGTCGAAAAAACAATAGAAAAAATATTTAGTTTAAACCGCTTAATCTGGCAGGCCAAAGGCTGTAGTTATAAGCCAGGGATATGCAATCCCATGGCATACATCTACAGCCTGTAACAGTTTCTTTCCGGCAGAACAGAATCATAAGTTTTTGTGATTAGGCATTGGCTTTGCGGGATTTTACCGAACCCTGGGGAAAATCCTTTTTGTTAAGTGAGTTTACTATCGGGTTAAGTATAAATGATAGAGCAAAAGCCAGCGCAATGCAGCCCACGGCCATCACCGGGCCGTAAAAATAGTGCCACAGCAGCAGGTAGCCGGTACAAATTATAATGGACATGAGCATCAGGGGGAAGGCAATCTTCATGAATCCCACAAAACTTACATGGAACCCCCTTTTTTCCGCCATGCCGATAACCACAACATTGGCCGATGCGCCAATGACTGTACCGTTCCCGCCCAGACAGGCGCCCAGGGAGAGTGACCACCAGAGCAGGTTGAGGTTTTCTATGCCTCCCAGCCGGCCCATGTCCTGTATGAGCGGTATCATGGTGGCGACGAAGGGTATGTTATCCACGAAAGCCGAGGCGATGGCCGAGATCCACAATATCAGCATGGCCGTGGGAACTAGATTTCCGCCGGTTACCTCCAGTGCGTATTTGGCCACGGCTTCAATTACACCCACATGTTCCAGTGCCCCCACAAGTATAAACAGGCCAACGAAAAAGAATATTACCGGCCATTCCACGGAGTGCAGAACGTGTTCGGGGTCCTCCCTGGAGAGCAGCAGCAGCAGGCTGGCGCCGCTCAGGGCAATTACCGACGACTCCAGGTGCACAAACTGGTGCAGAATAAATCCGGATACTGTAAGGAAAAGAACTATCAGGCATTTTTTCAGCAGGGCAGGGTCCTTTATTTCCTCTTTTTCATCCAGCTCCATTATGCTTGCCTGCAGTTCCGGCTTGGTAATTAATTCCTTTCTGTAGATAATTCTCAGGAGAAAGATGGTGCATACGTAAACTATACATATTATAGGGGTTAAATTAAGCATAAAATCCATGAAGCCCAGTTTTGTGGCGCTGCCAATCATTATATTGGGGGGGTCCCCGATGAGGGTGGCGGTGCCGCCTATATTCGAGGCAAGTATTTCGGCGATTAAAACCGGCAATGGGTTTATTTGCAGTTTGCTGGCGATGGCGAAGGTCACCGGAACTATAAGTAATACGGTGGTGACATTGTCCAGAAAGGCTGAAAGAATGGCTGTAACCACGGCCAGTGCGGCCATTATTTGTAGGGGCTGGCCCTTGGAGCGTTTCGCCGCTTTAATGGCCAGGTATTCAAAGACCCCGGTTTGCCTGGTTATGCCCACAATTATCATCATGCCCACCAAAAGTCCGATGGTATTGAAATCAATGGCCTCAATAGCCAGCTCCGGGGTTAATATGCCGGTCAGGGCCAGCAATCCCGCCCCCACCAGGGCTATCACCGTACGGTGTATTTTTTCCGATACGATTATAGCGTATGTAGCCAGGAATATTACCGTGGCAATTATTGTTTGAACGTTATCCGGCAAAAGGAAGACCTCCTATACATGCTATATCTCCAATGACTAATGATGTTTTCCTGGTGAGGGGGAATAAGTAGTAGTTCCCCCTCACTTAAAGAAACCATTTTTCGGTTGTTATGACCGGGCCTTATCTTATTTTACCAGCGGGCTCATGCCAATCAGCGGCCAGTAGGTGAACATAAATACCAGCAATAGCCCAAGTATCAGGAGGCTGGCCGGAATGCCGTATTTGAAAAACTCACCGGTGGTGAACTGCTTTGACTCATAGGCAATGGCGTTCGGTGCGGCGCCGATTAACAGTATAAAGGGCATGCCCGCCATGGCTACCGAGGAGTAAAGTACCAGCTCCGGGTTTACACCCAGATATTTGGCTATGACCAGAGCCACCGGCAGTACGATGGATATTGCAGCCACATTCATTATAAAGTTAGTTAAAATCATAACCAGTACAGATATGCCCAGTACGAAGATTACCCAGTGAGCGCCCTGCAACAGTGCTATAAAGGAAACCGCCATCCATTCCGCAGCGCCCGTTCTCCACAGGGCAAAGCCTATGCTCATGGCGCCGCTGAACAGTAACACAATGTTCCAGGGTATGCTTTTTTCCAGATCCTGCACCGTCAGTATTTCCAGCATGAAAAACAGCAGTCCGGCAATGAGCAGGGGTATGGAGCGGTCAATTGCTTTCAGGGCCGGGATGAATGATTGCAAAACAAGAATGGATATTGCGCCAGCCACCAGCAGCAGCACCATTATTTCCTGCCTGCTCATGGGACCGAGTTCGGCATAAAGCTGGCTAGCCTTTTCCCTGATCCCGACAATCTTACTTTTCTCAGGTTTCAGTACAGTTATAAGCAGGAACCAGATAATAAAAACGCTTACCCAGGCCAGGGGTAAAAGATGCTGCGAGAAGGCGATGAACGACACATCCTGACCGGTGAACTCTTTGAAGAAACCTACCGCCGCAGGGTTGCGGGCGCCTCCCATAAGGGTTGCTACACTGCCGGCCCCAGCGGTATAGGCCATGCCTATAAACATGGCTTTACCGAATTTGGTGGGTTTGTTTCCCTCTCCATAGAGAGCCAGAATAGCCATCATAATAGGGAACATGGTAGCGGCCACGGCAGTATGGGCCATAAGGTGAGTAAGGGCTGCGGTAATCACAAATACTCCCAGCATAATTTTTCTGGTATCTTCCCCTACCACGGCCAGCATTTTATAGGCAATTCGTTTGGTGATACCGGCCTTGGTAAAGGCCAGCCCCACCAGCAGGGAGCCCAGAATGAACATGACCGTGGGGTCCATGAAATCCTTCATGGCCTCCTTGGCGGAGCGGATAGAAAACAGGGGCTGAAACACTCCAATAGCGATGCTGGTGACGCCGATGGGTATGACCTCGAAAACCCACCACACGCCAGCCAACAGAAATAGGCCGATGGCCGCCTTTCCGGCCTGGGATAGGGGAAATACCTTGCCCATGGGATCTACCGCGGGCTTTACCTCCGGCATGAAGTAAAATAAAAGCAATAAAGAAAATCCCAGCAGAATAAAAAAAGTCCTTTTTGCGTTAAAACTCATATCCTCACCCCTCAAAGAATAAAATACATATTGTTTTTATTTACTGTGGTGATAATATCTAAGGTCCAGTCAGCCTGCGACTTGCCGCTAAGAACGGTTTTTTGTACAGAACACCTGTGTTTTGGAGTATATTTTTCTTTTCTACCGATAGAGAAGATTAAAATGGTGTAGTGTCATAATTCACAATTATTTTTTTAAAAAAGACCGATTTTTCCCTGAAATATGTACCGGTCCCGGGGCGGTTTTTGTTTTAAGGATGGTGTTGCCCATTTAACGTTTAAGTATTTGTTATTACAGGTTGACTAATTGATTGCTTACAGGGATATTACATAAGATGTCACTTTTACCTGGTTTGACTGAGTTTTGTATTATATTGTTAATGTATTTTTCACCGCCCCTCATTTTATGTTCATAAATAGTTGTGCCCTGCCGCTTTTTATAACCTGCCTTTTAATATAATAATTAGCATAGCGAGAATCCTAAATTTGAAAGTACGGCTGGCGTGAAATTGTCATCAGCTGGGCAACCTGCTTGAGAAATATTATACAAGGGAAAAATAGTTTTGGCAACACTAACTTGTCACTACGAGAGCCTAAGATTAATAGTTTCTGCCAACATGACTTTTGCAGCCGGAAATATAAGTGAGTCTTGGGTTCGGAAGGGGTATTCCCCTACCGAACCCTTAGAGCGAACATTAAGGTATGGGGACACACCTCCATTTGGAGCCTGACTTTGGGGTCGGAGGAATGTCCCCAACTAAACGAGCTTTATAGCCTGTTGAACCCCGATCTCGAGGACGGGGTCTTACAGGCTGTTAGCGAGATAAAAAGACGGCAAATAAAATCTATGGGCAATACAGCTTGGCGGGTTCCGATTGTACAGATTCGGTATTACGGGACAAGTTTTGGATTATGCAAAACCTGGGCGCCCGGTTTTTTATCCCTGTAAATAGACAATTGCAGTTTTTCCGCTATGTTCGATTCAATTAATTTGGCCAGGGAGTGTGCCATAATGCACATGTCCAGGTGTTCTTCAGGTTCCAAAAGGTATTGCCTGCTGATGTTGCTTATTTTTAGTGATATCCTTTGCAAGTAGTCATAGGAATCACAGATGTTTACGGCCACATCCGGTAAAAGGATGGTAGCAGCACTGTCGTTTTTTACGAAAATTGTTGCTTTATCCCCTGGTTGTATAATATCCCGGCAATCCAAATTGTGGGTCAAAACCTCAAATTCAGGCAGTGAGAAATCCTTCTGCCGGGTGTTAAGCACCTTTCCGGGTATTACCGTAATAATGTTGTTGGTGTTATATAGTCTGTACAAAGATGTAATAAAACTCCCCAAATTTTGTTTATTTTGCACGTCTTGCGTTATAAAAAAATAACACAGAGGGAAGCCGGTAATATTTACCAGATAACCGAATAATTGATTTTCATGTTCTTCTTTTTCATGCAATTCATCTATATAAAGGATAAGGTCGCCATTTCCAGCAGCAACGGAGGGGTACGATTGCCGCAAACAATCAAAAAATTCTTCTTTATTGGCAAGGGGGTCTTCTCTTTTCTCCCTTTTCTTGTTCAGAATTTGCTGCATAGCTGGCAGCGGACACGGTTTTTTGGGTTGGAAAACCATCTCCAGAGCGACAAGCAGGGAAACCCAGGCGCATCCCGATGCATTTTTGTTTAACATAGAGCAATGGTCTTGAAATTTTTTCAATTCACTCATGATAAGTTGGATTTTATCGGGGGATATACGGCTCAGGCTAGCAAGTGTCAATAATTCCTTTTGTTTTACTTTTTTACCCCTCCGGTAGCTTTCCATAACTCTTAAGTAATGATATTTTTTCTTTTTGTATTTGGCGCTTACTATTCTAAAGTACAAATATCACCCCTCCTCTTCATCTGAACTGTTCGGGTGCTGATTTTTTGCCCAAAAAAAAGGGTGGGTAGTACAAAGACTACCCACCCAAGTAATCGGATCTTGAAACCCCTCACGGGGCCAACCGCTAAACTGCCATATTAGGTTTTATATGCTTCCGGGACGATACTTGCAGGTTGATTGGACTTTATTACGTATTCGCCGGATCAACCATTGTATCCTTTTTGGTAATGGCATTTACAACCCGGTTGAGTATGAATGCCAGTACGAATGCGAATATTAAAACCGCCCCCATCATAACGATGCCGTACACGTAATACCATAGCAGTATATATACGGTGGACATCGCAATTGACATAATCATCAGCGGAAAGGCAATCTTCATAAACCCTAGAAAACTAATGTTTGTGCCCCTTTTTTCGGCCATACCGATAACCACAACATTGGCCGAAGCGCCGATTATCGTTCCGTTGCCCCCCAGGCAGGCTCCCAGGGAAAGGGACCACCAGAAAAGGTTTAGATTTTCTATGCCACCTAAACGTCCCATTTCCTGGATAAGCGGTATCATGGTGGCCACAAAGGGTATGTTGTCCACAAAGGCCGAGGCAATGGCCGATATCCACAATATAAGCAGGGCTGTAGGTACCATTGCGCCGCCTGTGACCTCTAGGGACACCTTGGCCAGGTATTCGATAACTCCCACATGCTCCAGCGCTCCCACCAGCACAAAAAGTCCCACGAAAAAGAATATTACCGGCCATTCCACGGCATGCAGGGCGTGCTCGGGGTCGTCTCCCGATAGCAGCAGCAGCAGGCTGGCGCCGCTCAGGGCAATAACAGAAGATTCGAGATGGATAAACTGGTGCAGTATGAAACCAGCGATGGTCAAAAATAAAACTATGAGGCATTTGCGCAGTAAAACCGGGTCATTAATTTCCTCTTTTTCGTTCAGTTCCATAATTTCCTGTTGTAGTTCAGGCTTGGTGACCAATTGTTTTCTGTAAATTAGTCTCAAGAAGAATATGGTCAGAACGTAGATTACAGCAATAATTGGTGTTAAATTTATTATAAAATCCATAAATCCCAGTTTGGTGGCGCTGCCGATCATAATATTGGGCGGGTCACCTATAAGGGTGGCGGTGCCTCCTATATTCGAGGCAATTATTTCCACTATTAAAAACGGTATGGCGTTAATCTGTAGCTTATTGGTTATGGCGAAGGTCACCGGGACTATGAGTAATACGGTGGTTACGTTGTCCAGGAGAGCAGAAAGCACGGCGGTAACCAGGGCCAGGGCGGCCATAATTCGCAGCGGCTGTCCCTGGGAGCTTTTGGCGGCCTTGATGGCCAAATACTCAAAGACACCGGTCTGCCTGGTTATGCCGACGATTATCATCATCCCCACCAGCAGGCCAATGGTATTGAAATCAATGGCTTCCACTGCCTGTTCCGAACTTAAAATCCGGGTCAGGGCCATTATCCCGGCTCCTACCAGGGCAATCACGGTGCGGTGGATTTTCTCCGAAACGATTATGGCATAAGTCGTAAGAAAGACTACGGTAGCAAAAATGATTTGCGTGCTTTCAGATAAGTTCAAAATATACCCCCGATTAAGGTAAGGGGACACACCTTCTATGTTACCTTTACATCCCTTACCTATTAAAAATTACTCCGAAGGAATGTCCCCAACTTACAGAGGTCAGGGGACACACCTTCTTGGGTTATCTAAAATCCTAAAGTCTTAACAATTTCACGAAGGAATGTCCCCAACTTATGGACACCTTCTGTGTTGCCTTATATCCCTTACCTTTTAACAATTCCGCGAAGGATGTTCCCAATTGTAGCCGCAGGTCTAGCCGGTGCCTGATTTTTTGCTATGCGTATAGGTGTTGCCGGTATTGTGAACTATGCTAAATACGTGTTTCATATCGGTTCTCTCCTGAAGCCTGTAGCCGTTGCGCAATTCTTCGTTCGCTCCCAGGACGTCCCTGCTAAATTCAAAATGGCTGTTGGTGGTATTTACCAGATGGAGAGCTTTGGTTGGCATATCAATGATAGCCGATGGTGGAACGTATTTATTATCTCCCACAGAAACCTCCGTTACCAGGGCACAGTGGGACACGAAGCTGCCGCTTCCCAGTTCCGCTTTAAGTAAGACGGCGTTAAAACCTATAAAACAATTGTCACCTACCCGGCAGGGGCCGTGAATTACCGCTCCATGGGCGATACTGCAGTTGCTGCCTATATCTATTGAACTGCCAAGCAGGCAATGCATGATTACGCCATCCTGAACATTGGTTCCCTTGCCAATGGTAATGGGAGAACCTTCGTCCGCCCGTATAATGGCGCCGGGATGAATAATTACATCGTCTTCAATAATGATATTTCCTATCAAAATGGCTGTTTCGTGGATAAAAGCGCTGGGGCTCACGACCGGATATTTTTCCGTGTCGTGCCAGCTGGTGACGGGGCTGTATTCAAGCATAGGGCTGACCTCCTCCACCTTATTAAATAAAATCACATCAGCGAAATAGTTGCAATACTTCTTTCTGCCGGTCTTTCGATTGCCGGATGCATTTCCACAAGGAATCGGTTCATTAACACATTTATTCTATTAACCAACCAATTGTAATATTGTTCACGTGTCATCGTATAGAAAAAGACAGATTCCTGTTCATGAAATTGTCATTACATATGTAATGCAATACATTGGAATAAACGCTTTTAAGCCGCCCTGTATGGCTGAATTGAAAATTTTTAGTGTGATGATATCCAAAAAGAGTATTGTTGTTTTGTCACCATACTTGAGAAATATTATACAAACACGAACCACTTTTGGCAATAGTTTTTTAATAACCATCCCTAACGGTTTTACCCGCCGGGATGGTTTGCTATTAAGCCCTCATATTATTGACCACCATGGAGTTATAAAATCAGTATTTTGCGGGATTAGATGTCTGTCAAAATCCTAAGATAATCCTGAGCCGCTTCTTCGTTCGCTTCCTTATCGTGGATATCCATTTCTTTCGTCACCACATTTAGAGCACTTTTTTCATAGTGGCTGTTCGTTAACATGGTCAAATAAATATCACCTCCGGAAATTATGATTTCCTTACGCAAAATAATTAATTCATCCATCCATTCATCCATCCATCCATCCATCCTGGATTAGCGGCCGGTTTTTGTTCTGGATGGGGTTGAAAAGAAAAATGATGCATTTTAGTTTAAAAAACAAGAAAAATATCCTGTTTTATGCTATTATTTGTATAAAAAACAGGGATGTGCAGATTTTTATGGTAGTGGGTACGGGGATAAAAAGCCGTAACGGCGCCAAACAGAAGGTAAAGCGTGACAAATGGACCTGTGGTTGTACCGAAATATACTGCGCTACCGAGGTCCAAGCCGAATGCATTAAATGCGGCGGGGTTTTTTCAAGGGGACAGATAAACAGGGTGATCGGCCCTGTCCTTTTCGGTGGCGGTGAAAATGTAAATGTAAATGTAATAGAATTTGTTGCGGATAACGCTTTAGCAGAAAAAGCCGTGGAAGTTCAGTGTGAGCGTTGCAGCGGTCAGGGCTGGATTAAAGCCTTTACCCAGGAATGGGACATGATAAAATCCCACCACGCGCCTTGTCCCGCCTGTAATAATGGGGAGTGGCTGGAATGGTCGGCCGGCAAGAGATTATTAGTGGTTAAGTGATAAAACAAACCGGTGGCGATATGCGGCGGTTGTGGTATTCCTTCCGTCTGATTTTCTGTGGTCTGGATTTGTTAGAAGGAAGACAAGGGGACGGTTCTTCTGTCTTTGCTAAGCCAAGACGGAAGAACCGTCCCCTTGTCTTCCCCTTCAGGCAATTAATGCAAAGTTTTCATAAAAATATCAACATGTTATAATTAATATGAAAATCAGAGTTGTCTACAGTTATACCGTACCCCGGTGGCGCGAGCTGCTCGAGGCCTGTGTGCTGCCCCAGACCGCCCAGTCCATCAAAGAGATAATGGTGCCCCTGCTGCTGCATTTCCGGAATAAATTACCGTCTTATTTTGACGGTATTGATTATGACAATAGTTTCAACAGGGATTATTATGCCGATATTTTTGAAATCGATTAGTTAATATTTGATTTGGTTTGGGATTTATTTTTCATATTAAGAATAATATAATTTTAGGATAAAGGAAAAGGCAGGTAATAAACCTGTGCCAAACATCAGAACCGGAAAAGAAACATTATTATTTCTCTCTGCAGCCGAAGGTTTTGCCCTGGGAGGAATGGCCTCTTTTCTTTCTTTCTACGTTGTGGAGTCCTTCCTTTATATCCTCACGGGCTTTTATACAGCTTTAAGGGTGGGAAAAATCAACCACTGGGTGTTCGTGCCTGTGGTCACGCTGGGGAGTTTTGCGGTCAAAGCCTTCAACGGTACAGGCCTGAACCAGTCCCTGCTTTTTGCTGTGGATATGACAGTGTTGCCGCTGACTGTTCTGGCAGTCTTTGGTTTGCTGTACTGGTCTAATTTTTTTGCAACCAATGAACCGCACTTGAAATCCTTTTGGCTGACCTGTTTTTGGGCAGTTATCGGTGCGGTAGCGGTATATCTGGTTAACCCTTCACCGGTGCTGGTGATGGTGGCGCCATTGCTCTGGGCTAGCCTTATACCCCTCTGGTGCTTTGATTTGCGCCTGTTGCATGCCCTGCTGTTTGCAAGTGTTTATCTGTTTTTATTCTGGCTGTCCTCTCTGCTGATTATGCCTGGACATCCGGTAAAATTTATGGTCGGCAGCCCGCTTAACTGGTTGGCTGTTATTTTACTGGTAGCGGTGCCGGAAATGATTTTATGTCTCCATCCGGAGCGCAGGCATGTTCCGGAATCCCGGCCGGTAACCAGTTCCTCCCTGTCCGATTGGGAAAAATTTGTTGGACTAAAAGAAGTATTAATGCTTGGTTTGAGTTTTTACAGTATGTATGCGGAAAAATTCGGGCTGGTTCGCAGGTGTGGTTCCCTGGGCAGGTATTTTATAATAATGGGCATACTGCTGGAATTTTATCCCCTTTTAGGTAGTTGGCAGCCCCTGCCGCTCTGGTGTAGCATTTTACCGGTAACGGCAGGAATATTACTTGAGCTGGCGCTGGAAAACTATGGTGTATTCGCCTTGTGGACCATACAGTATTCCGCTGCCCTGGGGCTAATCAGGGTAAGCATTTCATCCTCCGGCAAGCCGGGCATTCTGGTACTCGCTGGAATGCTGCTGTTGCTGGCGCTGGTGATATGGTTTAACAGGCCGGCTGATAACACTGGGCAAGGGAAGCGCTGGAAGGAATCCGGCAGGTCCGGGGAGGAAAGGGTAGGTCTATAATAGTATCGCTTAACCACAAAAAGAACAAAATTATTCCCGGGGACTCCCCCGGGTTTTTTATGTTGGAATTTTTAAAAACTATTTGTCTATTAACAAACAATGTTGTAAAATTTAATACGTAGTTAACCAACCTGATAGTGCTATAATGTATAAACACAGGCAGAGCAGCTTTTTGTTGTTCCTTTCAGTGTTAATAGTGTTCCATTTATTATAAATTATTGCTCTGTGAATGTACAAAAACACACAATGTAACGGTTGCTTTTTTAAGCTGGCTCCTAATTTAGGCTGGTTCGGGATGATTGATCGCCTGGTATACTTCCTGCAAGGTAAAAGTGTATATGTAAAAGTGCATATGAATATGTATAAGGGGGCTGGCAGATGAACTTTCTGCAGAGGAACATACCTTTAATTGAGACCATATCTACATATAAAAAAGAATATATCAGGTTTGACTTCATTGCAGCCCTGACTGTAGCGGTGGTGGCGCTGCCGCAATCCATGGCCTATGCCATGATTGCCGGGGTTGACCCGGCCTATGGGTTGTATTCTGCTATAGTGTTGGCCATGCTGGGTTCCATGTTCGGCAGTTCCAATCATCTGGCCACCGGCCCCACAAATGCCATATCCCTGCTAATATCCAGCTATATGGCGATATATCTGGGGCAGGGGAATTTTTTTGCCACATTGTTTTTGTTAACCTTCATGGTGGGAGCCATACAGTTTTCCATGGGTGCCCTGAAGCTGGGCAAATTGGTTAATTACGTTTCTCATTCTGTCATTGTAGGATTTACCGCCGGGGCTGGAGTAATAATCGCTCTGGGGCAGTTAAACGCCCTGCTGGGGATCTCTCTTCCTAAAGGAAAGCTTTCCACCCTGGAGAAGGTTATGCTGACCTTTGACCACATTGACAAAATAAATTATTCTGCACTTTTACTAGGAATTTTTACCATCATGGTAATTATTGCAGCCAAGAGGATCAACAAAAACATACCCGGAGCGCTGCTGGGTATAATCTTTTCGGTGGTGCTGGTTATGGCCTTGAGTATGCAGAAGTATGGCATCAAGCTGGCGGGAGAAATCCCATCAGCTATTCCGCCCTTTAATATAGTGAATTTTAATCTGGCGACTATGGGCGACCTCCTCGGGGGTGCCATGGTGATTGCCATTATCGGCCTGGTAGAGGCGGTTTCCATCTCCAAGGCGATTTCATCCCAGACCCTGCAAAAAATAGATCCCAACCAGGAGTTCATCGGGCAGGGACTGGCCAATATGGGAGGTTCTTTCTTTGGCTCCATTGCCGGCTCCGGTTCCTTTACCAGGTCGGCCATAGCCTTTCAAAACGGGGGGGCTACCCGGCTTACTGGGGTATTGACCGGTATAGTACTGCTGGTAATCCTTATTTTCTTTGCCCCGTTTGCGAAATATATTCCAAATGCCAGCCTGGCCGGGGTAATTATGGTAGTAGCTTATTCCATGGTGGATAAAAATGCGGTCAGCAAGGTATTCAAGTCTAACCGCAATGATGCCATCGTGATGACCATTACCTGTATCACCACCATTCTGGCTCCTGAGCTTGAATATGCCATATATGCCGGCATAGCCATTTCAATACTGCTTTATCTTAAAGAAACCGGGGCCGCCAGCGTCAGAAGATTTGCCCCGCTGGAAGGAAGCCCGGGCCAATTGATTGACTATAATGCCTGCGGGAACGGCCAGACTGTAAACTCTACTATCTCCGTTGTGCAATTGGATGGTAATCTTTATTTCGGTTCCTCTGCTGATTTGGAACATAAGCTAAACGAAGTATATTGCGAGGCCAGGGTGTTTGTTATTAAATTTACAGGTGTTACCATGATGGATATAACCTCCCTGGAAGTAATCGAAAGTTTTATAACCAGAGCGCTCAAGGGTGGCAAAAAAATACTTCTATGTGATGTCAGGCCTGCCATTAAGGCCTTGATGGATAAGGGTCACATCATATCCATGGTCGGTGAGGAAAACGTGTTTGTCACAGAGGAAGAAGTGCTGGCCTCGTCAGCCAAGGCTTTGGATAAAGCTGACGCCTGGCTGAGGGGTGATATTGATATCGATTTTGGCCTTGGTGACAAAACACCAGCGGCCCATAGGTTGGCCAACAGTTAAAATCTTTCAGCCAAACTGTAAAAAGTATTCAAGAACTATCTAAAAACAGCCCTGAGCGGCTGTTTTTTCTGTTCGTGAAACGTTCGACTATCTACTTGGAATTAAAAAATTTTTTCTTGAACACTGGCAGCCCCAATTTTTATAAAAACCATGAAAAAAGGCATTTGGCAGGCAATCTATTTAATATATTGCCTGCTACAGGTAGGATATAGGAAACACTAAGAGGGGGGAGGATATAATGACTACCTGGGCAAAAACGGAACAGTTAACCCTGCAGGAACTTTTTATGGCAGTTCTCTGGTCCAATTTTAAAATGGTATTTTGGGGAGCAATTATAGTTTTATCCCGGGACATTGTGCCTTTTCTCCCTGGGCTTTCATTCCGGATCATAAAATACTGGTTAAAGATCGCTAATTCCGTAGAAAATAAAATTACCAGACTGTAGTAAAAAGATTCCCTCGGGAATCTTTTTACTTGCAGCCGGGAGGAAACGAGCCGGCCTTTGGCGAAAAATGCACAGTGTTATACACAGTGCCATTACTGGTGCTGATTTTATTTATTATAAGGAGATACTAATTTTGACGGGTTACGATGAAACGGCCGGTGCTGAAGCATTAAAATTTCTAGAAGCAATCCGGGAAGAGGATGCCGCCGTTATCTGGGAAATGCTGGACATGCAGGGAAAGGGATATTTTCTGGGGCTGTGGTCTTATGTTCTGCCCAACATAAGCTTGACCACCATCATGAGCCTTGCCGGTGAGTCCGGGTTTATCAACGATACCATGGGCTCAATAATCAGGGAACTGAAAAATAATATTTCAGGTTTCCTGGATTCTCCACGAACCGGGGCTATACTTTTTGATGATGATTTGCATGCCCGGGTAGCACTCAGGGAAATTTCGACTGATGATGTGAAAGAGGGAGTTTTTGATTATATCCCCCTGGTGATGGAACTGGTTTCGGTTAATAAAGCTGCCGAAGGAGTTCAAACCGGTATAGCGGGCTCCAACCTGACCTGCTGGAAGATTGACACCCTGAAGTTTCTGCGCTTTCAAAGTGGTGTGCAGTAATTGTGATGTTTTAATACCGTTTGCGGCAGGGAAGTTATATATGAAAGGTAGTGTTAATATGTCAGAAGAAAAGGAATTTAATCTGGAACTTTCTGAAGAAGCCATTCGTAAGCTGGAGGATTACGCCAACAGGACCGGCCAGTCTGAAGAGCAGGTTGTGGAATACATTTTATACGAGTTTTTGGAAAAACAGTACAGAATTGTTGAAAAAAGAGCTGAGGAACTTAACCGGCCTGTTGGTGAGCTAATGGCCATGCAGTTTGTTAAAATACTTGAAATGCTGGAAAGCAAGATTACCCATTAAGTTAGTTTCGATAGATATCCAGACTCCTTAAGGCCGTTCAAAAACAAGTATAGCCCTTAAATGCCAGACGCAGTTTTTCAACGGCCGTATTGACTTGCCGGGGCACCCGTATTGGGTGCCTTTCCTATTGCCTCCAGCTGTTTATCATAATTTAAGCGCTTCAAACACAAATGTATAAGTAAGTGCTTAATTGTTAATAATATGGTTGGACTTTATAAAAATTTCTAAAGGGGTGATGTTCGATGCAATGGGTAAATAAAGTCGCTCTGGCGCTGGTTATTATTGGTGCGATAAACTGGCTTTTGGTGGGGCTGTTCCAGTGGGATTTGGTAACCACCCTGTTCGGAGGACCGACTGTTCGGGATTCATCGGTGCTGAGTAGAATTATTTATACCCTGGTGGGAATCAGCGGGCTGTATCTCATTCCGTGGTTGTTCAAGGAAAGAACGAAACTGGATCAATAGTAATGCTAAGTATTCATCTATTAAGGTAAGGCCCGGGTTTCGTCCGGGCTTTTGTTTTTTAGGCTACATTATTTTTTTGGCTACATTATGCCGATCAATTAGGGCGCTTTAGTAGGCCGTAACAGGCATTTTTTAACCTTCTATAATAGTTTATATGGAAAATTTATAGGAATTATGATATATTTTTCTTGATAATTGTAAAAACTGTTAAGATTTTTCGTTTAAGTGGAGGTAATTTAATGGGTCTAGGAAGAATTGCCGATGAACTGCAGCCCGGCATGATTTTGGAACAGGATATTTATACCAGGGATAAGGTGCTGCTGCTGGCCAGGGGATCCGTCATTAATGAAGAACATATTAGAACCATTAAAAGACTGGGATATAAACATGTAAGCGTAAGGCCGAAGGAACAGGAAGCGGTAGATTTTTCTTTCTGGCACCATATTGATGAATCAAAGTTTCATCAATTTGAAGCGAGCTATTCCGGCTCCAGGGATGAACTGAATACTGTCATGAAAAATATTGGCAATGGACAGCAGGTGGATATGGAACAGGCCTACCGGATACCCAGCGCTTTGCTGAATAAAGTCGGTTCGCCGTACAATCTTTTTGCATATCTCAACAACATCAACCAGGTGGATGATTATACTTGCGGGCATTGTGTAAATGTTTCCATTCTGTGCAGTGTAATCTGCAAGTGGCTGGATGTGGATGAGGCAACCAGTAAGGATATTGTCATAGCCGGTTTGTTACACGACCTGGGAAATTGCAATATTTCTCCTGGAATTTTAAACAAGCCAGGTAAACCGACCTCTGAAGAATGGGAGGAAATTCAGAAACACACAATTTACGGCTACCGCATGCTGGAAATGGCCAAAGCCCCTTATAATATTCGGGTGGGAGCGCTGATGCATCACGAGCGTGAGGACGGCAGCGGGTATCCCACCGGTCTGAAGGGAGAGCAAATCCCCCTGATTGCCAAGGTAATAGCCATGGCTGACGTATATGACGCCATGACCTCGAACAGGCCGCACCGGGAAAAAATATGTCCTTTTAAAGTTATAGACCAATTCCAACACAGTTTTTTCAATCTGCTGGACACCAAAATACTGATGACCTTTTTAAACAGGGTGGCGGATTGTTACGTTGGTGAAATGGTGCGTCTCAGCGATGGCCGTACAGGCCAGGTGGTGGTCATCAACCTCGCCTATCCTGCCAGGCCCATGGTGCGGGACAGGAGTGGAGTAATTAACATGGTGAACGAAAAGGGTGTAGAAATAGTGGATATATTGCCCGTGGGTGCTGATGCCTAGCCTGGCCGGCAATAAGGATGACGGCCAACCCTGACAGAGGGGTTCCGGTACCGTTGAATATTTGCTTATAAAAACCCTGCCGAATGCTTTACTAGCGGGGTTTTTTTGTTGTTTTCAGCCTGTTCCGGCAATTCCGCCCAGTAGGGGAAGTATCGGGAATGTGTTTATTAGCGGCGGAAGGCATTTATTTTTTAGCAGGCACTGCAGATTGTGGAACTCCTTTTAACTGAAAACGTCATATAAAGAAAAGTGAAAAATGCGTAATCGAAAAGGGGGGGGCCATATGAAATTAAAATCCGTTTTTACGGTGGCGGTGGCCGTTATTTTCACCCTGGCGGCGGTGGTGTCCGTTGTATCGGTGCATCCCACCGAGTCCGGGGCCGGACAGTTGAAAACCTTCACCTCGCTGGGGGAGATGAAGGATTACATCCATGCTAACAGGGAGATGTCAGGGTACGGGTACCCCTGGTATTTCGGCATGTTCAGGGCTGGCGGCGATATTATGGTAACCGCTGCGCCTGAGTCAACTATGAAGGAAGCCCCGTCGGACACAGGTATAATGAAGTTAGACAGCAGCGCGGAAAATGGCGGCGGGGCGGATTTTTCCACCACTAATATACAGGTGGAGGGTGTGGATGAGGCCGATATTGTAAAAAACGACGGAAAATATTTATATGCTGTGTCTGCAGGCAAGGTCTTGATAATCGAAGCCTACCCCGCCCGGGAGGCCAGGATTTTATCCAGGATAAGCTGCCAGGGCAGCCCGGTGGAATTGTTTGTTCACGGAAACAGGCTGGCAATTGTTGAAAACAATTATGCCACCGGAGAGGTTGTCGTAAATGTGTACGACATATCCGCTAAAGAAAAACCTGAGCAGGTAAGAACCCTGGACTTTAAAGGTAGCCTGGTAAGCTCCAGGTTGATCGGGGATTACGCCTATTTTGTGGCCAGCATACCTGTGGGTACGGGAATTGTGCAGAAAGACGGCAAAGAGGATATACAGTTGCCCGTCATTGACACCGGCACCGGCAAAATAACCGTTGCGCCGGCGGAAATAGCCTATTTCGATTATCCCGACAGCAGCTATGTGTTTACGGTGATACTGTCGGTGAACCTGAGTAATGATCAACAAAAGGTTGCTGCTAAAACTTTTTTGACCGGTATTTCCCAGAATCTGTATGTATCCCGGCAGAATATATATCTAACCAACCAGAAGAACCCGGATCTTGCAGTGCTGACCAATAAATACATTGACGGTCTGGCCGGACTGGTGCCCGCCGATGTGGCCGCCAGGCTAAAAACCTTGCGGGCTTCCAAAACTAACATGAATACTATCATGGGCCAGGTGGAGGATGTCCTGGAGGGGTATCTGAACAGCCTGGGTTATAGTCAATCCATTGCCTTTGAGGAAAAAATTCAGCAGTACCGTGAGAAATATCAGCGGGATATTGAGCGGGACAGAGACAATACTATAATTCACAAGCTTTCTGTACAGGGCGGCAGTGTGGCCTACGTTGCTGACGGGGAAATTCCCGGACAGTTGCTGAACCAGTTTTCCATGGATGAAAACGGGGAATATCTCAGAGTGGCCACCACTTCCACGGGCTTTTTATTCGGTAACGGTAACACCAAAAACAACATTTTTGTACTGGACGGTAAATTGCAGATTACCGGCAGGCTGCAGGGGCTGGCCCGGTCGGAAAGAATCTATGCAGCCAGGTTTTTGGGCGACAGGGTATATCTGGTCACTTTTAGAAGAGTTGACCCGTTTTTTGTCATAGACCTTAAAGATCCCAAAAATCCCAAAGTGCTGGGTGAACTGAAAATACCCGGCTATTCCGACTACCTGCATCCCTATGATGAGAACCATATTATTGGCATCGGAAAAGATGTACCGGAAGCGGGGATACCCGGTCCGCCGGTGGTAAGGCCCATGGCGCGCCCGGAGGCGGAAATTGAGATTGTACCCCCGCTAGTGCGGCCGGGAGGGCTGAAAATAGCCCTTTTCGATGTGAGCAATCCGGAAAAACCAAGGGAGATTTCAAAATTTGTAGTTGACCAGCCGTCATCCGATTCAGAGGCATTAAGAGACCACAGGGCGTTTCTGTTCTCCAAATCAAAGAATCTGCTGGTGTTACCGGTAACCTATTGGGTGCAGACGGAAATAAATACCAAAGCTATCTGGCCGGGATATCAACATTTTTGGCAGGGAGCTTATGTTTTCGATGTTTCACCATCTGGCGGCATTGCATTAAAGGGTAAAATTATGCACGAGGATGATCGGGTCGCGGAAAAAGGCGCTGGTGGGGCGGTGCGGAGATCCATGTATATTGAGGACGTACTGTATACCCTTTCGGACGGCATGCTAAAGGCCAACGATTTGGATAGTCTTAAAGAAGTTAAAAGTATCAGGCTGGAGATGTAGTGATATCAAAAGGCCGGTGAAATCGCCGGCCTTTTGATATCAGCAAATTAGTTAAGCAGTTCATGTGAAGTCTTACTAAATCTTAACCGTAATTATGAGTACCCTTAACTACCTTAACGCCGAATTTTTCCTCTATTTTACCGACCAGTTCATCTACATCTCTATTGGGGCAGGCAGGCCATGCATTGGCCATACACGTTGACAGGTGAATTACATCAAAATCAACATTTTTCTTGACGCATCCTATATTAGGGATAAGCTGACGGCCCGGGCACTCACATTCCAGATAACCTACAACCTGTACGGAATCGTAGCCGGCAAACTGCCCTTCCTTTTCATTAGCAGCCTTCAGGCATTTCCACTCGCCAGGGCAACCATATCCCTGTGAAGCATATGAGCCGCAGGAGACGATTAATACTTTCACAAAAACCATCCTTTCCAAAACAGTAATTTATTAAACTTTTTTCTACATTGGTTCATTAATTTCCTCCAGAAAAAGTTACGGCAAGGAATAATAAATATAATAAAATTCTAGTTATGGGATGTTGACAGTGGTGGGACGGTATGTTAATATGAAATAGATAAATAAAGATTGTGTTTCGATGCAGAAACAAATTTGGCAAAGAAGCCTGTTGCTTTCACTAGCAACAGGCTTTATTTTTACAGAAATACAGTATTGGCAAAGATTGTTGAGTTATATATAATCTAGTATATCAATAGAATATATAATACAGTGTTGTATTGCTGGCAAGGGCGCTTTTTGAGTTAGTCAAAAAGCGTCTTTTTATATTCACAGTGGAATAACCGGGCAAGGGCGCTTTGGCGGGAGCAGTGTCTCCAGCCGGGCGCCCTTTTTTCAGTCCAGCGGCGTTTTTAGAGTAAACCATAGTCAGGGGTAAACAATTTTACGAAGGAATGTCCCCAACTTATGTGCGACTTATTAAAACAACAAGAGTACCTCTCGGCAGGGCTTGACGGTATATAAAAATTAAGCAAGGGCGCTTATTAAAGGAGCGGTGCTGCTCCGCCCTTGCCTATCGGTCTTATTAATAATGTGAGGTATCCGGGTTTTACACTGCGGTCAAAAGTGGCGCCGACTATGGTCGCGGTGATGAAATATAAAATTTATAAAGGAGGTAGTCAATTATGAAAATATCAAAAGTCGGCTTAATACTGTGGACAATGCTGGTTTTGTTGGCCGTGCCCGGTCTGGCCTGGGCTGCAGAGCCCACTATTGACACGGGGGATACAACCTTTATCATGCTTTGTTCGGCTCTGGTAATGATTATGACCCCGGGGTTGGCACTGTTCTATGGTGGTATGGTGCGTAAGAAGAACGTACTGAGCACAATTATGCAGAGTTTCATAATAATTTGTCTGGTTTCCGTGCAGTGGGTGCTGTTTGGGTACTCGCTGGCCTTCGGTCCCGACATCAACCACATTGTCGGATCTTTAAGCTGGGCCGGATTGAGCGGCGTAGGTCAGGTTCCCAGCGATACTTATGGTACAACGGTTCCTCATTATGTATTCATGGTGTTCCAGTTGATGTTCGCAATAATAACCGCTGCCATTATTTCCGGTTCTGTAGCTGAGAGGATGCGCTTTCCAGCATTTCTGCTCTTCGCACTTCTTTGGACTACTTTTGTCTACGACCCCTTGGCGCACTGGGTATGGGGCGCCGATGGCTGGCTGCTGAATCTGGGCGCACTTGACTTTGCCGGTGGTACTGTGGTGCATATTAGTTCCGGTGTATCGGGACTGGTGGCTGCTCTGGTGCTTGGTAAGCGCAAGGGTTTCGGCTCCGAGCCCATGGCTCCCCACCAACTGCCCTTTACGGTATTGGGCGCAGCTTTACTGTGGTTCGGCTGGTTCGGGTTTAACGCCGGCAGCGCACTGGCCGCCAACGGCCTTGCCGCCAGCGCCTTTGTGGTGACCAATACCGCCGCTGCTGCGGCAGGACTGTCCTGGATATTCGCCGAGTGGCTGCACCATGGCAAACCTACCATGTTGGGAGCCGCCAGCGGCGCGGTGGCGGGCCTGGTGGGCATCACGCCCGCTGCCGGATTTGTCACCCCTCTATCGGCAATTGTAATCGGCCTGGTGGCCGGGGTTGTATGTTATCTGGGAGTTAGTGTAGTTAAGCAAAAATTAGGTTATGACGATTCCCTGGACGCCTTTGGTGTGCACGGCATCGGCGGGACATGGGGCGCCATTGCCACCGGTATATTCTGTACCACGACTGTTAACCCGTTGGGTAAAGACGGTCTGTTATACGGCAACGCTGCCCAGGTTGGCACTCAGGCCATCGGTGTGCTGGCCACAGTGGCCTTCGCCGCCACCGCCACCTTCATTATACTGAAAGTTGTGGGCCTGGTTACTAAACTGAGAGCCACTGCGGAAGAGGAGGAACTTGGCCTGGACATTACCATTCATGGAGAAGATGCCTATCCGGATATAGTGGGCGGCTCCATACTGGGTGGCAAATATAGCACCACCAGCGATATGCAGGCCATGTTAAGCGGCAGCCTGAAGACCAATTAAGCTTTGAAATCCGGACTTTAGATGCGGTACTAAGGAATGGGGACACACCATTTAAGGTAAGGGGACACACCTGCTGCGCAGGAATGTCCCCAACAAAGGAATGTCCCCAATAAGTCAAAGGGGGTAAAACAATGAAGAAAGTTGAGTGCATACTGCGGCCCGGCAAGCTTGAAGAAGTGAAGGATGCTTTGAGCCGCTTTGGTGTAAAGGGCATGACTGTGTATCAGGTAATGGGCTGCGGCCTTCAGGGGGGCAGGAAGGAAGTATACCGGGGTACGGAACTGACCATTAACCTGCTTCCAAAAATAAAAATGGAAATAGTGGTTGCCGACAAGGATGCCGACGAAATAGTAGCAATAATAACTAAAACGGCTAAGACCGGGCAAATTGGAGACGGCAAAATATTCATCAGCCCGGTAGAAAATGTGGTAAGAATTCGTACAGGTGAGTCCGCAGAAAGCGCTATTTAGCGGTTTGGGGGAATGTCCCCAATAAAGGAATGTTCCCAATATATAACAGTGTTGTTATGGAAAAGGGCATTGGCGCCCCAGTTTCAGGAGGATAAACTCCTCCCCGAAAATCTGGGGCGTCATTTTTTAAAATAAAACTGGCAATGTTGCTGTTTTGACTAACAGGCAAAGACGCCTTCTGATATATCTGGAAGGCGTCTTTTTGTTGCAATTTTCAGTCAATAGCAATAATCCCATTAAGGCGAGGAGGTTTTATTATGAGACGACAGGTTGCCATTTACGGGAAAGGCGGCATAGGCAAATCCACCACCACCCAGAACACGGTGGCAGCCCTGGCCGAAGCCGGGAAAAAAATAATGGTGGTGGGCTGTGACCCCAAGGCGGACTCCACCAGACTGCTACTGCACGGTTTGAATCAGAGGACGGTGCTGGACACCCTCCGGGAGGAAGGCGAAGATATCGATTTGGAGGATATCCTGCGGGTTGGTTTCGGCGGCACCAAATGCGTGGAGTCCGGCGGTCCCGAGCCCGGTGTGGGCTGTGCCGGCAGGGGAATTATTACCTCTATTAACATGTTGGAGTCCCTGGGGGCCTATACGGACGATCTGGATTATGTTTTTTACGATGTGCTGGGCGATGTGGTTTGCGGCGGGTTTGCCATGCCCATCCGGGAAGGTAAGGCCAAAGAAATTTATATCGTAGCTTCGGGGGAAATGATGGCGCTATATGCGGCCAACAACATCTGCAAGGGTGTACAAAAATTTGCCACTAACGGTGACGTCAGGCTGGGGGGCATAATTTGCAACAGCCGCAATGTGGATAACGAGTATGAGCTATTAAAGGCCTTTGCCGAGGAACTGGGTTCCCAGCTGCTCTATTTCGTCCCCCGGGACAATATGGTGCAGAGGGCGGAAATAAACAAGAAAACGGTTATAGATTTTGATCCTGCGGCGGACCAGGCCGATGAATACAGGACACTGGCCAAAAATATGGATGACAACGATATGTTTGTTATCCCCAAACCAATGGTGCAGGACCGGCTGGAAGAAATTCTGATGGCCCATGGCATTCTGGATTGATAGCTTTATTAAACTGATAGCTTTATAAATTAATAACCCGGGTTTAACGTGTGTGCCGCTGGTGTGCATGTTCCGCCCGGTCCGATGAGGGTTTAGGTCAGAGATTAAGGAGGAGTATAGCTTATGTTAATGATTAGGGCCATTGTAAGACCAGAGAAAACTAACACCATACTGGCCGAGCTAAACAGCGCTGGCTTTCCCGCAGTGACGAAGATGGATGTGGTGGGCCGGGGCAAGCAGAGGGGCGTTAAGGTGGGAGAAGTAATCTACGACGAAATTCCCAAGGAATTGCTGCTTATGGTGGTAAGGGACGAAGATAAAGAGGATGTCATCAGCATCGTTTCAAAATATGCCAAAACTGGTGATAAGGGCGCCTTCGGCGACGGCAAAATTTTTGTCAGTCCCGTAGATGAGGCGTATACCATCAGCAGCGGCATCAAAGGCCTGTAGGGGGGCTGTGGATATGAAGGAAATTATTGCTATAATTCGCATGAACAAGGTTAACGCCACTAAAAAGGCTCTGGCCGACAACGGGATCTGCGGGCTACATGCCATGAAGGTGATGGGCCGGGGCAAAATGAAGGTGGATTTTTCAGTGTTGGATGAACTGGGAGTTACCGAGGAAATAGGGAGTATACTTGCGGATGGGCTGGCCAAAGGGACCAGGCTAATTCCCAAGAGGATGCTTACCATACTGGTTCAGGATGAAGAAGTGAAAAAGGTTGTGGATACCATTATCAAGGTCAACCGTGATGGGAACAAAGGAGACGGCAAAATATTCGTGTCCCCGGTGCTGGACGTTGCCAGGGTCAGAACCGCCGAGCGGGGCAGGGAAGCTATATAGAGGTCAGGGGACACACCTTCTTAGGTTACCTGAATTCCTTTACTTTTTAACAATCTCACGAAGGGATGTCCCCAACTTATGGGACACACCTTCTTTGGTTATCTCAATCCTAACGCCTTAACAGTTTCACGAAGGAATGTCCCTAATTTTAGGAGGTGGAGAAGTGGCAATCGATGAAAAAACCCTGGATGCCATTTTGAACGAGTATCCTGCAAAGGTTAAAAGAAATCGCAAGAAACATATTATTATCAGGGATTCAGCGGTGGAGCATCAGGAAATAGAGGCCAATACCCGCACTATTCCCGGGATTATGACCAACCGGGGCTGCGCTTTCGCCGGCTGCAAGGGTGTGGTGCTGGGGCCGCTGAAGGACATGGTGCATATCGTCCACGGGCCTATCGGGTGTGCCTATTACAGCTGGCTGACCAGGAGGAACAAGGCCAAATCGGAGGATCCCACCCAGAATTTTTTACATTACTGTGTATCCACCGATATGCAGGAAAGCGACATCGTGTTCGGCGGCGAAAAAAAGCTGGCCAGGATGATCGATGAGGTGGTGGAAATATTGGGACCCAAAGCCATCACCATATCCGCTACCTGTCCTGTGGGACTAATCGGCGACGATATTCAGCAGGTGGCCAAGGAGGCACGGAAAAAACACGGCGTAAACATTACGGCTTACAACTGCGAGGGCTATAAAGGCGTCAGCCAGTCCGCCGGCCACCACATCGCCAACAATGGACTGATGGAAAACATCATCGGCGAGGGCGACATGGAGGACCCGCCCATCAGGTATACCATTAACATACTTGGTGAATACAACATTGGCGGCGACAGTTGGGAAGTGGAAAGGGTGCTGAAAGAGATTGGCTATCAAGTGCAGGCGGTGATGACCGGCAACGGCTCCTATGAAGACCTCAAGAACGCCCATGTGGCCCAGCTTAACCTGGTGCAGTGTCACCGCTCCATTAACTATATCGCGTCCATGCTGGAAACCAAATACGGTACACCCTGGCTGAAGGTTAACTTTATTGGCATCAAGGCCACCATTGAATCATTGCGCAACATGGCACTTTATTTCGGTGATGAAGAATTAATCAATAAAACAGAAGAAGTCATAACCAGGGAATTGGAGGAAATAGAGCCCCTGCTGGAACCTTACAGGAAAATATGTGCCGGCAAAACAACCTTCTGTTTCGTGGGTGGTTCCCGGGGCCACCATTACCAGGGCCTTTACGGAGAATTGGGTATATCCACAGTGCTGGCCGGCTACGAATTTGCCCACCGGGACGATTACGAAGGCCGGGAGGTCATTCCCAATATTAAGCCGGATGCGGACAGCAAGAACATACCGGATCTGCACGTATCGCCGGATGAAAGCCGCTACCGCCTGAAAATACCCCAGGAGCGCATGGAGGAATTGAAAACAAAAATACCTCTGAGCTACTACTCCGGCATGAATGTAACCATGGCGGAAGGAAGCATCATCGTGGATGACCTCAATCATTACGAAACAGAGGAGTTTATAAAGATTTTAAAACCTGATATTTTCTCCTCCGGCATCAAGGATAAATATATACCCCATAAGATGGGAATTCCCTGCAAACAGCTGCATAATTACGACTACAGCGGCCCTTATGCGGGATTTAGGGGATCTGTGAATTTCGCCCGGGATATCTGTATGAGTTTTACCACCCCTGCCTGGAATTTCATGGTGCCGCCCTGGAAGGATAAACCTTTGCTGGAAGGGACCGTCGCACAGTGTAACGGCGCCGCCTGCACCGTTAATCAAGCCAGGTAACTGGAAGGAAGCAATAACCTTTACAGGAAGGAGTAACCAACATGTTAGACTGCACACCGAAAGAAATAAAAGCGCGCAGCGGCGGAGTGATTAACCCGGCCAAAACCTGTCAGCCCATAGGGGCTATGTATGCTGCCCTGGGCATTCATAGCTGCATGCCCCATAGTCACGGCTCCCAGGGTTGCTGCTCCTACCACAGGATGCATCTCACCCGGCATTTCCGGGACCCGGTGGTGGCCACCACCAGTTCCTTTACCGAGGGGGCTTCGGTTTTCGGGGGTGTCTCCAATTTAAAAACATCCATCAAGAATGTTTTTGAAGTTTACAACCCTGATGTCATGGCGGTGCACACCACCTGCCTTTCTGAAACCATCGGGGATGACCTGCCTAGCATTATAAAGTCGACGGAAATTCCCGAGGGCAAGCTGGTCATTCACGCTAATACCCCCAGTTACCAGGGGTCGCATATTACCGGTTTTTCCAATATGACCAAAGGAATGGTAAACTACCTTTCCACTGCTACCACGGAGGTTAAAAAGGAGCAGGTTAATATTATCCCCGGTTTCGTAAATCCCGGCGATATGCGGGAGATTAAAAGAATGATGCAGCTTATGGGCATTAAATACATTATGTTCCCGGACACCTCCGGCGTGGTGGACTCGCCCATAACCGGCCAATATACCATGTTTGGCAGGGGCGGCACCAGGGTGGAAGATATAAGGGATACGGGTAATTCTAAACTAACCCTGGCCCTGGGCGGCTATGCTTCCGGCGACCCTGCTATCCAGTTGGAAAGGAAATGCAAAGTTCCCGCCGTTGCTATAAAAACTCCTCTGGGCGTCAAGGCTACCGATGAATTTTTGCTGGCCCTGCGCCAGGCTTTTGCTGCGGAGGTGCCCTACGAACTGGAGGAGGAAAGGGGCCAACTGGTGGATATAATGGTGGACACTCACTACCATTTCCACGGCAAAAAGGTAGCTATATTCGGCGACCCGGACATACTTATCGCCCTTACCGAATTTGTGCTGAGCCTGGGTATGCAGCCCCTGTATGTGCTTACAGGCACTCCGGCTGGAACCATCGGTGGTCCTGTGGGTACTTTTGAAAAAGAAGTCAAAAGTATGTTGGAGCAGGCAGGGGTTGATGGAAAGGTAAAAGCGGCGGGTGACCTGTTTGAACTGCACCAGTGGATTAAAAACGGGCCGGTGGACCTGCTCATGGGCAACACTTACGGCAAATATATCGCCAGGGCGGAAGATATACCCTTTGTCAGGGTGGGTTTCCCCATTCTGGACCGCAGCGTGCAGCCCTACCTGCCCATAGTTGGTTACAAGGGCGCTATGCGGCTACTGGAGATGATCAGCAACGCCTTGCTGGACAGAGCGGACCGGGATGCTGCAGATGAAGATTTTGAACTGGTAATGTAAAAACCAACCCGAAAGGTGTGATGGATATGGAGGCTGTAAAGCTGGCGGAACCAGCCGTGGAGGAAAGAAAGGATTTTATCCGCACTAAGGGCAAGCAGAAACAGCAGCTTAAATGCGACGCCGACAGCGTCGCCGGGTGCGTAAGCCAGCGGGCCTGTGTATACTGCGGGGCCAGGGTTGTTTTAAACCCGGTTACCGATGCCATCCATCTGGTGCACGGCCCCATCGGCTGTTCCAGCTATACCTGGGATATCAGGGGCAGCCTGAGCAGCGGCTCCGACCTTTACAGATACAGCTTTTCCACCGATCTGGGGGAGCGGGACGTTATTTTTGGCGGAGAAAAAAAGCTGGCCCTGGCCATCGATGAACTGGTGCAAAAATACCCTGCCAAACTGGTTTTTGTTTATTCTACCTGTATTGTAGGGGTAATAGGTGACGATTTGGAGGCGGTTTGTAAGGCCGCCGCCAGAAAGCATAAAATAGAGGTTATTCCCGTTCAGTCCAGCGGCTTTATAGGCAATAAATCAGCCGGGTACCGGGCCGCCTGCGACGCCTTGCTGAGACTGATCAGGTCCCCGGATGGCGAACTGCCGTCCAAAACCAGAAGCATAAATTACCTGGGCGACTTCAACCTGGCCGGTGAGGTATGGATTATCAAAAATTATTTAAAGGAAATGGGTATAGACATAAACGTGGCCTTTACCGGGGACTCCAGTTACAAAGCCCTGAAGAACGCCACCCGGGCCTCTTTGAATATAATTCAGTGCGCCGGCTCCATGTATTATCTGGCCCAGAAGCTGGAGGAACTCTACGGTATTCCTTACATGAATATATCTTTTCTGGGACTGGAGGACACCGCCTCCTCTCTGCGCAGGATTGCAGAAGCCTTTAACGATCCTGAGGCCGGGCGCCGGGCGGAGGAACTTATCACCAGGGAATCCGCTCTGGTCAGGGATCAAATACATTGGTACCGGCAAAGGCTGGAGGGCAAAAAGGCTGCCATTTACGTAGGCGGTGGGTTCAAAGCCATTTCATTAATCAAACAATTCAGGGAGATAGGCATAGATGTGGTAATGATCGGCACTCAGACCGGCAGGCCGGAGGAATATGATGCCATCACCGACCTGGTGGACGAGGGTACGGTAATTCTGGACGATGCTAACCCTTCGGAGCTGGAAAAATTCATGGTGGAAAAAGGCGCCCACCTGCTGGTGGGGGGTGTCAAGGAAAGGCCTCTGGCCTATAAATTGGGCATGGCCTTTATCGACCACAACCATAACCGCAAGCACCCGCTAAGTGGCTATGCGGGGGCGGTGAATTTCGCCGCGGAAGTATATTCGACATTATGCTCACCAGTTTGGAATTATATATAACCGGATTAATGCAGCCAGATCAAAAAAGTCACTCTTCAGGGAGCATCCTGAGGAATGGGGGGAGGATACTATGAACAACGAGCATTACCGAAATGTTAATGAAAACCCTTGCCATATGTGCATGCCTATGGGTGGTATCCTGCCCTTCAAGGGAATTGAAAAATCCATGGTGATTATACACGGTTCCCAGGGGTGCAGCACGTACATGCGCAGGCATATTGCCGAGCATTTTAACGAGCCCATAGATGTGGCTTCTTCCTCTCTTAACGAAAAGGGTACCATTTACGGAGGGGAAAAAAATTTAAAGCAAGGGTTGGACAATTTAATTAAATTATATAACCCGGGTCTGATTGGAGTTTTGACCACCTGCCTGGCGGAAACCATTGGGGAAGACATAGACAGGATTGCCACTTCCTACTTGGCGGAAAGGGGGCTGGAGAATTATCCCCTGATCACCGTGCCCACTCCCGGCTACGGGGGCAGCCACAGCGAGGGGTACTGGCTGGCGGTGAGAAGGATTATAGCCGCTCTGGCCCGGAAAACCGCCTCCCATTCCAAAATAAATATCATAGTACCCAATATAAGTCCGGCGGACATAAGGGAAATTAAGAGAATACTGCGGCTAATGCAGGTTGATTACACCCTGTGCCCGGACTTTTCAGATACCCTGGACCGCCCCTATGCCAGGCCTTACAAAAAGATCCCAGACGGCGGCACCAGGATTGATGATATTAAAAATATAGCCGGGGCACCGGCCACCATTCAAATGGGCCTGACTGCTGACGACGCTTTTTCCCCGGGCAAATATCTAGAAAACGAATTCGGTGTGCCTCTTTATAATATTCCCATACCCATGGGTATAGAGGGAACGGACAAATTTATAGGGGTATTGAAAGAACTTACCGGCAATCCCTTTCCTGCTGAACTGGAAATGGAAAGGGGGAGACTCCTGGACTGCATGATTGACTCCCATAAATATAATTTTCAGGGCCGCAGCGTTATCTTCGGCGAGCCGGAGCTGGTTTACGCCATCGCCCGTACTTGTATGGAAAACGGTATTTTCCCAGTATTGGCGGCCACTGGCAGCAAGGCCGCGAAACTTCACGGATTGTTGCTGCCACTCCTGGCGAGCAGCCCGGAACAAGCTGAAATATTACTCGAAGCGGACTTCACCGGGATTAGGGAGAGGTGCAGGGAACTCAAGCCCAATATTGCCATAGGCCATTCGGATGGAAAATTTTTGACCGAAAGGGAGGGCATCCCCCTGGTCAGAATGGGGTTTCCTATTCACGACCAGGTAGGGGGACAGCGCCTTTTATCGGTAGGCTATGCCGGTACCACCATGTTTCTGGACCGGGTCACCAATACCTTGCTGGAACAAAAGCACAAAAACTACCGGGCTTCCATGTATGAAAAATATTATGCCCGGCCTGCCATCTGAGAAATAATCAACGGAGATATTTACGAACCGGCTCGTCATAAAAAAACCTTATAAGGAAAGTTGGGGTGAAATTAATGGATTGCCAGTGCACCCGCAAAAAAAACCGGACAATCAATGAAAGTGCCATGCCGGAAGAATTGTTGCGGCAAACAGATAGGCATCCCTGCTATTCTTTCGACGCTCACCACAAATACGCCAGAATGCACCTGCCTGTTGCCCCGGCGTGTAATATTAGCTGTAATTATTGCAACCGCAAATATGATTGCGTAAATGAAAGCAGGCCCGGTGTGACCAGTGAGGTGCTTACTCCTTACGCAGCCCTGGAGAAATTCAGCCTGGTCAAGGAAAAGCTGGATAATCTAAGTGTGGTGGGTATTGCCGGACCCGGTGACGCGCTGGCCAATTGGAATGACACCAGAGATACCATTAAACTGATTAAACAGTCGGACCCTGGCATAATTTTCTGCCTGTCTACCAACGGGCTGCTGCTACCTGACCATGCCGGCGAGTTAGTAAGGCTGGGGGTACGGCATGTAACCGTGACGGTGAATTGTCTGGAGCCGGAAACCGGCGGCGAAATATATAAATTCGTCAATTACAAAGGAAAACTGTACGAGGGGTCCAAAGCAGCCGGCATATTGATTAATAATCAGTTGGAAGGAATTAAATACCTGACGGCTAACGAAGTAATGGTGAAGGTAAATATCGTCATGATAAAGGGTGTTAATGACGGCCAAATTCCCGATGTGGTAAAAAAAGTAAAGGAACTTGGAGTTTTTATCACTAACATTATGCCCCTTATACCTGCTCCGGGCAGCGCTTTTGCGGATTTTCCCCGCACCGATGCCAGAGAGCTGAAAAAAATGAGGGATATTTGCCAGTTTGAATTGAGACAAATGTATCATTGCCAGCAGTGCCGGGCGGATGCCATAGGCCTGTTAAGGGAGGATATCTCCCACCAGTTCAGAGGGGCTGTTGCCGGTAAAGATTCTCCCACCGTTCAAAAAGCTGTATAAAGTTGGGGACATTCCTTCGCAAAATTGTTAATAAGTAATGGATGTATTCATCTCAAGAAGGTGTGTCCCCTGACCTTAGAAGGGGTGAGAAAATGAACAAGCCTAAATACCATATTTTCGTTTGTACCAGTTCGCGGCCCAACGGGCAGCAAAAGGGTTTCTGCCATACCAAGTCTGCGGGGGATTTACTCAGCAACTTCATGGAGGAAATCGAAGAGAGGGGCCTGGGTGGAGAAGTTTTTGTTTCCAATACCGGATGTTTCGCCTTGTGTGAAAAAGGCCCTATCGTGGTTGTCTATCCGGACAATGTGTGGTATGGTGCAGTATCGCCGGATGATGTGGAGGAAATTATGGATGAGCATATTGAGGGTGGCAAGCCGGTGAAACGCCTGGAATTATAGGCGATCGCCGCAACCCGGAGGGAGGAATGGTAATTGCCCAGAGATATCGCGGTTTTTGTGGGAAAAAACGGCTCCACGGCTTCCCTGAACGAACCGGGAAAATTGGTTGTTTACAGGAAAAAGAAAGGTAAATGGAGCATCATAAGGGAAAAGGACTTTACCCTGGCCAACTGCCCGGGTATGCAGGAACTGCGAAAAAAGATGGGGGAAGCTCTTTTTTTCCTGAACGACTGTAAAACAATCGTGGGCTCCAACATAGTGGGAGTGCCGTATTTTGAGTTGGAAAAATCTGATTTCAGCATCTGGGAGTTTGAAGGAAAGCCCGTGGAAATCCTTGACTATGTGCTGGAAAGGGAAGAAGAGGCGGAAACGGAAAAAGCCGGAGGGGAAGGCGTAAAACTTCAGACTGTTCCGGTGGAGGTATCTCCCGGCTGCTTCCGGTTGTCGCTGAAAGAAATCCAGGAAAGCGACACAGGCATTACCTCAAAACAGGCCTTGCTGCCTTTCCTGCGTAAGGGTAATTTTTATTCCCTTGAAGTGCTTTGCTCCCATATTCCTCCCTGGCTGGAGGCGGAAATGATCAGCGGTAACCTTACTGCAGAATTTTCCAGAGTTGGTCCGGGGGAAATAAATATAACCATTACTAAAAAATGCTGCACCCAGTGTAATTAATATTAAATAAATTTGGGCCGGGCCGACCGATGGGGATATCATCTGGATACCCCCGGCGCCCGGCTGGCCCGGCCCTTTAATTTTATATTTTACAATATTATGGCGTATCCTACAACATAGAAAGGATTTTTTTGATATGAAGGGCCTTCATAGCAGGTGTACACATGCAATCAACAGATCACATTAATGATTCTAACAAAATTTACAGTGTTATTAAAGATGAAAATATCATCGTGCACTTTCAGCCACTTATCTCGGTTAAAAAAAGAAAGGTTATCGGGCTTGAGGCATTGTGCAGGGGGATTGATGCGGACTCGGGGGAAATGATTCCCCCGGGCATGCTATTCGATGATGCCAGGCGTGAGGGCATGATTATCGAGTTGGACAGGCTTTGCCGTAAAAAGGCCCTGGAAAAATACGCTGAGATTCATGCTATTAATACGGATATTCTTTTATTTCTGAATTTTGACACATCCATAATAGATATGGGCGTGGTAGGCTCCGGAAATTTAATCAAGATGGTCAGCGAATTGAATATAAACCCCAGCAATGTGGTTATAGAAATCGTGGAATCGAAGGTCAACGACGTTCCGGCACTGAAGGAGTTTATCATTAGGTACAAGGACTACGGTTTTCTCATAGCCCTGGACGATGTGGGGGCAGGTCATTCCAACCTGGACAGGATTTCGCTGGTGCGACCGGATATATTGAAAATAGACAGGCTTCTGCTTGGCGACTTGGATAAAAAATATTACAAACAGGAGACGTTTAAATCCCTGGTTAATCTGTCCAAAAAGATCGGCGCCCTGGTGGTGGCGGAAGGGGTGGAGAGCGAGGAGGAGGCAATTTGCGCCCTGGAACTGGGCGCCGATATGCTGCAGGGCTTTTATTTCGCCAGACCCGGGGAATTTACCGGCCAATCGCTGAACGGATTCGATCACAAAACAGACTATATGGCTGTTAAATACAAAAACCATATATACGAAAAAATACGTTCGGAAAGACAGAAGTTCGCCGAATATATGAAGATTACTGACAGGATAATCGAAGAGCTATCCAGTACGGCCAGCCCGGAATTCGATTATGAGCTCGGCCATATAATTAACGAATATCTCTTCATGGAATGCATTTATATACTGGACTTAACGGGGGTACAGCTTACCGATACATACTGCAACAATTTCCGCCTTCTCCGGCATAAAAAACTGATCTTCAGCCCGGCCAGCAAAGGCACTGAGCATTCATTAAAGGACTACTATTATCTTTTTATTAACTCCGGGCAGAGCAAGTATACTACGGAGCCGTACATTTCATTGGCTTCCGGCAACCTCTGCATAACCGTGTCCTCTTTTTTTGCAGATGTTAATGGAAATCAATTCATATTGTGTATAGATTTTAACCAGGATTACCTTATCTAAGGGTGTCCATTTTCCAGGCTGCAGTATTTAAATAACCGGGCCACCTGCATGAGCGAAATATTATCTCGCTAACAGCCTGTAAGATTCCGTCCTCGAAGGTCGGGGATAAACAGGCTGTAAAGCTCGAACTAAGTTCGCTCTAAGGGTTCGGTAGGGGAATAACCCCTTCCGAACCCAAGGCTCACTTATATCACGGTGCCGGAGGCTGCGGCCTTTTGCAGTTGCCCGTGTTTCCACGACACGACCCTGTCATGATGCCTGAAGATTTTCGCCACCGATAGTCCTAAAGCGGCGGAAGTCCCTTTTTTTAGATAGCGGAATGGAGGAAAACCTGTGAAGGATTTGCTGCTGGTAGATACCACGCTCAGGGATGGAGAGCAAACGCCGGGCGTAATCTTTACACTGAGGGAAAAAGCCGTGATCGCCCGGTTGCTTGATTTATCCGGTGTGGATATAATCGAGGCGGGGGTTCCGGCTATGGGCGAAATCGAGCAGACGGCTTTGTTTTTTGTCAATAACCTTGGACTGGGAGCCAGAATAATTGCCTGGAACAGGATTGTGCTGGGCGATATTCAGGCCTCCCTGGCCTGTGGGGTAAAGGATATTCATATTTCTGCGCCGGTATCGGAAATACAGATTAAATACAAATTGGGCAAAACCAGACAATGGGTGCTGGACTGTACAAGGGGCGCCATAAGGTACGCCCTGGATTATGGCTGCAAGGTATCGGTAGGGGCAGAGGATGCTTCTAGGGCCGATCCGATATTTCTGGAGGAATTTGCCCGGGCGGCCCGGGAGGCGGGCGCCGGACGACTGAGGTACGCGGACACCGTCGGGGTGCTGCAGCCGTTATCGGCTTACGAGCAACTCTCCGCGCTGGCTGAAAAAAATATCATCGACCTCGAATTTCACGGCCATAACGACTTCGGCATGGCCGTGGCTAATTCCATTGCTGCCGTAAGAGCCGGTGTAAAATATGTGGATACCACCGTAGGGGGACTGGGGGAAAGGGCCGGTAATACCGACATGAGAAAATTTATCCGGGCCGTGGGGCTCATTTCCGGCATTAGTTCCAAATGGAAATTCAACATTATGAATGAATTGGAGCGGTATGTGGCACTGGCGGCCAACAGGACGGCCTCCCGGGAAAAAATTGTCCAGTCAGTATAAAAACCACCGGGTTACATAACATACACGGTGGTTTTTTCTGTGTTTTACGTCAGGAAAGTATATAACAATTTAAAAGCGTCAAAGTGACAGGGAATTATTTATAATTCCTTCCCTGACTCACTAAACCCTATAAGCAGGTGGTTCTAAAACCCATCCTTTAAGCTGACCATAAACCAAATATTTATCATACATTTTTATTTCATCAATTAGAAACCTCTTGAACTCCTCCCTGAGCTCCGGTGATGTAGATTGAATCATAGCTGATACATGAACAGGTATGAAACTTTGAATGCCGGCAAACACCCGCCTAAAGATATATTCATCATTCATAATTTCAGGATTTATAGTACTGGAAGAAGCAAAGGGAGGCCTTTTGGGTAGTGGTATTCCATACTTTACCATTAATTTTTCTAAATCGGAAGCCTGTTTCTTAAGTTCTTCGAGGCCTTTAATTAAAACTAACTTAAGGTCCGGGTCTCTTGCAAAATTCTCGAGCACCTGCGTTATTTCTATTACATCATAACGTGATATTACATGATCCCAAAGATGCCAGGCCGAATTTATATTAATTTCAGTTTGCAGATACTTTCTCGATTTCCCTATTTTTGTGATACTTTCAATTATCTCTAGCATTCTCACGAATTATACACCTCTCTTTGATTTATTTAACCTTTGGAAATAAAAGCAATCTAAATACAGAGTTAAAACTAAACCCTATAAGCAGGTGGTTCGTTAATCCATCCTTTTAACTGTCCATATAGCAATAAATTATCAAAAGCATTAATTTCATCCAAAAATAAGCTTAATAATTTTTCTCTAAGTTTAGCCGAAGTAGTCTGAACCAGTGCTGAAGAGTAGATATATAAATAGATTTGAATTCCAGAAAACACGCGTTTAAAAATATATTCATCCGTAATAACTTCAAGATTGTTTGCAGTTTTTGAACCTGCAGGAGGTTTTTTAGGTAATGGTATACCGTATTTGTCGCTTATTTCCTCCAGTTGGGCTACTTGTTGCTCAATATATTTAAGAATACTATTTAAAACCAATTTCAGTTCCGCGTCATTTGCAAAGTTATGAGAAATTTGGATCATTTCTATAATGTCATATCGTGAAGTTAAGAGATTCCAAAGATGTCCTGCTTCAAATACATTAATCTCCCTTTGTAAATCGAGTGTTGTTTGCCCAAGGTCTGCTATTTTTTCAATTTGTTCTAATATCTTCACTTAAATCTTCCTTTCCTTCGCAAATTGCGGGTCGAAATAGGCGACCAGAATTAATCGAATGACGTTTTTGGTATCCGTTGAAGAGTATTATCGCCGGGGAAAAGAAAATATATTCCCTGATCTTTTCGGATGGTGAGATTAACCACATCTGTTGCCTGGGCGCTGTTTGCCCTTTTTCTCCTGGCGCTAGCCCTGGGCAGAATAACAAGCAGAACGGACCGGAACAACAACACCCACACTTACGAATACGATCCCCTGGGCAATCTTATTAAAACAGTGGACCCCCTGGGGCACGAAACCGTGTTTGCATACGACC
>Ga0209643_1000358_pt1 | contig 91752 bp, 88 predicted proteins | sample AutmiccBRH37_all_FD_187383 | JGI IMG/M metagenome (GOLD analysis project Ga0209643, IMG submission 187383) | Deep subsurface microbial communities from Mt. Terri, Switzerland - Autotrophic microbial communities BRH/37_all (SPAdes) (version 2) | ecosystem: Environmental > Aquatic > Deep... | reverse complement strand
ACGATGATGAGGGCGGCTGGGAGGACTCTCAGCTGGATGTTTGGGAAGAATGGGTCTTCCAGTACGCGTGGCACGATCTGGTAGATGAGGGCCGACGCACCGCCCTCATTGACCCCGAGGACCGGCGCATACGACAGCTGCCACCTCCGGGGCTGACGGGCATCTTGAGAGCTACACATACACCTACGACGAGCGGGGCTTTAAGACCAGTCAGGTGGAGGAAGACGGGGCCATAACTACCTGGGCCTACGATGACGCCGGCCGTCTCATCCGGGTAGAGTATCCTGTGGAGAAGATCCTCTCTATCAAGGCGGGGCAGGAGACCACCAGAGCCCACGGGCCAACCTCAATCTAGCCCTGACGATGAAGACACGGCACCTCCGGGTCAGACCAAGGATCCCGCGGAGAACCCGGGCCAGGGTAGCGGTAGTAACTCAAACAACGGCAACGGGCCGGACAGACCGTGCTGTTCCCCCGGGCCTCTTAGATAAGCTAGCAAGCGCTGAGACGCAAGATGTCACACCCAACTACATCCTACCGGTTCGCGGGTGGGTTGAGTATCAGTATGACGCTGTGGGTAACCGGGTGAGGGAGTCAAGTGATGCAGGCAGCAAGGAGTTCACCTATAATGCCGCCAACAGGCTCCTTCAGGCCGGCGAGGTAGCATATGATTACGATGCCGCCGGTAACATGGTGGCCCGCCACGATCCGGAACTGGGCCTCGTCAGCTACGATTATGATGTGGCCGGGCGGCTCCGTCAGGTCAGCTACGAGGATGAGACTGGTGTCAGCTATGGGTATGATGCCTTCGGGCGCAAGGTGAGCCGCACCGCCACCTTCTGGTCAGTTAACGAGCGCGGTCCCTCCGAGCAAGGCCTCGCGAGCGGCAAGGGCCATGAGCAGGGCAGGCACAGCGGCAGTGAGATGGGCTGGGGACAAAGGCTTAACATTGGCCGGGTCAGGCTTGAAGAGGAGACAACCAAGTATCTCTGGGACGGCAGCAGGCTCCTGGCGGAGTACACCGGGGAGGGGGCTCCCCTGGCGGAGTACTATAGCGCAGGCGACCGCATCCTGGCCCGCAAGATGTTTGGCCTTCACGGCCGCAAGGAGCCCGGCGCCCCCACGATGAATACTACTGGTGGACTGTTATATTACTCGTACGGCGGGCTCGGTAACGTCAGCGCCCTCACCGATCGCTTGGGACAGGTAGCTGCCCGTTACCGGTACGACGCCTTCGGGGGCCTTCTAACCAGCGCCACCGCCCCTTACAATCTGATGGGGGCCTTCGGCAAGGAGTTCGACCCGGCCTCTGGTCTCGTCTACTTCGGGGCCAGGTGGTATGACGCCCAGACGGGACGCTTCACCCTTCGCAAACGCGACGTCCTGTCGAACGGGTACTAGGACCACCTGTCCGTCGTACGACCCCGGACCCGTATCAGGGTAACATCCAGGATCCCGTCACGATGCACCAGTATCTCTACGCCAAGGCCAGCCCGCCGAACTATATTGATAGGTGGGGGTATCATAGCTTAGCCAGCGATGCCAGGGATGAACTGGTAGACTTTCATGATTACTGCGACTATTCCGGCTGGGAGATTTACAAGCGGTACGGCGGTCAGAGCACGCCAGAGATCGTTGACGGCATGTGGGTACATTACCATCGCTATGCCTACGCCCGGTATGACTGGTGGATGGAGTCTGAAGGCGTGTACGATGGGGTCTGGGGCATGCCGTATGGACACTTCTCTGTCCGCTACACAGAGCCGGTTTCACCCGGCGATGGCGACGATGGTGGAGGAAGTGGCGGCGGATCCGGTGGTGGTTCCGGAGCAGGCGGGGGGACGAGCCCACCACAACCAACTCCTGAGGAGATTGCCGCGGCAAAGTGGGACCAGGCGATAGCTGTCTAGGGGGTAGTACCATCTGATACCGGGCTATCCTATGAAACCGATATATCCACTGGACATGGCGAAAGTGGCATGGCAGATCCATATACAGCGTACTCTCCCTACCCCGGATCGTCCGCAAGCATAGGAGAGGTTATTAAGGAAGTCTGGGAACCGGTTGATGAGTGGATTCACAGTTTGGATCCTCAGAAACTGCAGACGGTAGGAAGGTATTCAGGGGACATTGGAGCCGTTGCGGGTGCCGTTGATTTCGTGTTAGCTGTTGCCATCGGCGCAGGCGTAACGGTGGTTGCAGGGCCAGCTATCGTTGCCGGTGCAACTGCTGTTGGTTTTGTAGCCGGCTTGACGGGGGCTGTCGTCGGTGGGTTGCAATGGTATCGTGAGGATGTGACTCCGGAGGAAGGCTTTGCGTCAGTTCTGTATAATGGTGCGGGAGCGATTTTTTCGGGTATGGGACGAAGTGTTACGAAGCTAAACAAAGTTGTCTCTGAAAACGCAGACACTATGTGGGCGGGCGTATCATTCGTCAAGGCCAGAGCCTGGGCTATAGCGACTGGAGTTTGGAGTCTCGCGCAAGAACTGAGTCGGAATGAGGGAAGCAAACCAAAGGAGGATACAGGGGTGCTTAATGGCCGTCCTGCGGGAGTTAGGAGGATCAGACGACACTTTGTTTACAGCGGGTGATATGGTTTCTCGCATGTACCTAACATTGACTGTTGGAGCAGTTGTTGTATTTGGAATAGGCATTGTGGCACATCTCAGAAACTGGCCCAAACGACTATGGACCTGGACTATGTTTGTGGCAACCATAGTGTGGTTCTTCCTCATCTGGGCATGGGCAATGGGGGCTCCGCTCTTTTTCGCCCTATTACTTACAGCGGTGTTTGCACCGCTTGGTTGGTTTTTTGGAATTGGGGGCGGAATTGGCTGGGCCGAATTCGGGCAACAGCTAAATGAGCGGCGGCGAGAGAAGGAAGCGAATGGAAATGAAGATAATATGGGCTCACCCTGATTCTTTGATTACCTGACTCGAATTAGCTTGTGACACTTGCTTTTGGTGAGGAAAGCTTGATACAGGAGAAGCAGCATTCGGCCCTCCGATGCCAGGGGCTTGCTGTTCTTTTGACAACGTGATTGAGAATGGATTTCGCTCAGGATTCGAGTCCCTGATGGCCTCCCACCTGCAGACCCCGTGGGCTCAAACGCTTGCGGGTTTCTTTGATGTGGTTGCTCAGAGGTTTTGCTGCTGGATTGCTAATCTTCGGGCTTCGAACGATGGAGATCCTATCAACTGCCCAACCACCCGGGAAGGTAAATACCCGGCATGGTCCACGGCAAGACAACGGTACTGGAAGAATGAAGCTCTGAATAAACCAGTGAATATACACCTCGTCACTTGGCCAGGATGAGGAGAGGTTTGGCGCCCCGGGACCCGCTGACAGGATCATCAATGGAGCTTCATCATATACGCGGGCGCAACATTCCAGACCCTCACAACATCGACAACCTTCAGCCGCTACGGCCGTGGGACCACGCACAAGCAGATGACGCCAGGTACTATTTCGGCCCTACACCGTAGGCGAGGAATCATTAATGTCAGTGGAGGTGTAAGCGTGAAGAAGAAGTGGGGAAAGGAACGTGTATACAGTCCGGACTTTCCAGACCGGCGCGAGGTTATCATGTGGGATGTCAAGAAAATCGAAGATGGCACAATTGCCAGAGTGGAGTTCCTCAGTCAGAACTCCCCAAATAGACAAGGGGTATCCTTGTCCACAGACAAGGGCATAGCCGTGGGGTTCGGTGGGCCGGACGAGATTCACCTCGGTGTTCTAGTCTGGCAGGATAAATGGCCAGAACCCACAACGTGGAAGTGCCTCACTGACGAAGGGCTTCTAAGTATATACAATATCTACGACAAGGGTAGCGGGGTTCGTTCTCAGATGTATGGGTCTGGGATGATTGTTACAGAGGAAGAGGGCAAACTCATCTATCACTGTAATGACGTTGGGGTAGAGGATGTTAAGTTTGACAGTGTGGTCTTCTCTCTGGAATTCATCACGGAGGAAGAGTTCCTACGCGAGAAGGCGGATTCCCAATAGTATTGTGGGAAGGTGAGGGCTCTCAAGGAAAAGGTGCGCCTGCTAACACCGGCGCAACTGATGAGGTTTACCAGGAGCCGTGTACGAGGCCCGTACGCACGGTTCTGTAAGAGGGATAGTGCCACAGCAAGCACTGTGGCACCACCCTACTCGATTACATGCCTGCTGTCGTTGTCGTTGGTCTCCGCCCTGTCGTCCTGTTGGTCATCGGCCAGAACCTATCAGCGTTCAGGGTTAATCCACTTAGGCCTTGAGATCGGGTCTCCAAGGTTTATGGGGCCAAAGGCCTCATTCCGGACCTTTCCATCGACGAGGAACTGGACCATGTCAACCTCTGGAAAGGACGTGACAGTGAAGACAAGAGAGTCGATCATCAGCGCCTGTCGGTCAGGGTCATCGGCATAGGCGGTCAAGAGACCCTCATCGAAGTTCAGGTAACACTTCTTGTTCATGACATCGACTCCAACGAGCTGGACATCATCGGGGATGGTAGGCTCCAGGGAGAAACCATTCTTGCTGGCACCAGATATCAGGTAGCTAACAGCAGTGCTTATTCTTCTCTGCATGTCATCACTCTCTACCTCAAGAGGCAGTGGTACCAGGTAGGCTCTACCTGTACTTGATGCAATGTAGGACAGGTAGACCACGACCCGGTTTCCAGTGCTTCGCAGCCTTGGTACAAGGACTGGCGCACTTGTGTCCACTCCGTGGAACAGAGAGCCCGCCGTCTTGCCCCCGGCCAGGAACTCCACCTCAGTTACCTTCTGGTATTGGCCAACAGTGTACAGTATGGAGTTCATCGCCAGCATGGATCCGGATGACCCCCAGGTACTGGTAGCTGCAGGCGCTGTTGCCGGCAGGTCAATGCGGAGGGTTCCATCGGTGCGGAGATTGAGATCGCGCAGCGATAGCCCTGGCACCGAGGCAATTAACCCGGTGGCTGAGTCGGGGCCGAGAAATAATTCTGTAAGGGTCTGCCTTATGATAGACTGGGTTTTCGGAATGCTACGGGTAACTGGGACCAGCCAGTTGGCGTTCTCATCACTGAAATAGAGGGTGATCATCAGGTTGCTGTCATTAATGTCGGATGTTGCTGGAACGTAGGTGAGATCCTCAAGGTAGGTGACATCATTAGTTTCACCGCCGTCACCTGTAACAGGGTTATGACCAGCAAACTCTCTTACCTGGTCAACAAACCAGGCGACGTTGTCGCTGACATAGGAGACCGCTACAAACAATCCCACTATGATGAGGACTATAACCAGCAGCCGCATGCTCCACACCCCCTCTCACCCACGGCCTACTGCAGTCTGTTATCTAATATTTAATGCGGGGAGTCCCTGATTTATTACTTGGCCGCTTGTGGGCCAGAGAAGGTCTTGTTGAGGGCAGGCCGGCTGTGTCAGGGAACAGGGCAGGGGTGATAAAGGGGATATAGAGAAGATGAGAGGCGGTGGTAGACTACCACCGCCTCTCACAGCTAGAAGCCAGGCTTACTGATCCAGGGCTTCCTCCTTGCGCTCCTCTGGCAGGATCAAGTTAAGGACAACGCCAGCAAGGGTGGCGAGGCTGAGCCCCTCAAGCTGCAGAGAGCTTGTGATATTGATGACTGCGGGGTTCGCCTCTCCCAGGATGGACATGATGCCCAGAGTGAGGACAACGGCAGCAATCAGCATATTGCGACTGCTGGCGAAGTTGACCTTGTTCTCTACCATAATTCTCATGCCAATGGCGGCAATCATGCCGAAGAGGATGATTGAAATCCCACCCATAACAGGCACGGGAATGGTGCGGATCAAGGCGCCCAACTTGCCGATGAAGGCCATGGCCAGGGCAACGCCAGCCGCTATTCGCAGGATGGCAGGGTCATAGACCTTGGTGACGGCCAACACACCGGTGTTTTCTCCGTAGGTGGTATTGGCCGGGCCGCCCAGGAGGCCTGCCAATAGTGTGGCGACACCGTCACCTGAGAGGGTGCGGTGCAGGCCGGGGTCGGCGATGAAGTCCTTGCCAACGGTTGCGCCGTTAGTGGTAATGTCACCAAGGTGCTCCACCATGGTTACCAGCGCGAGGGGGGCGACAATGGCGATGGCTTCCAGGGAGAACTTGGGTGCCAGAAAGGCAGGTACCCCCAGAATGCTTGCGTCAACAACTGGCGTCAGGTCAACAATCCCATAGAAGGCTGCAGCGATATAGCCGACAACAACCCCCGATAGTATCGGGATGACCTTGAAGAAACCCTTGGTGAAGACGGAGACCGCGGCAACGGTGGCCAGGGCGATGAGAGCCACTGTCCAGTGACTCTGCGCCATGCCGTAGGCGACAGGGGTTAGTTTCAGTCCGATGGTAATGATCACAGGTCCGATGACAACCGGGGGAAGCAGCTTCTTCATGGTGTCAGGGCCAAAAACCTTGATCATTCCCGCTGCGGCCAAGTAGACGAGACCAGCCACAGCAATACCGCCCGTGGCGTAGGCCAGGCCGGCGTCAGGGTTGGCCCCCGTGGCATAGGTGGCCTTCACCGCAAGGATGGCGGGAATGAAGGCGAAGGAACTGCCAAGAAAGACCGGAACCTTCCGCTTGGTCAGGAAATGAAAAAGCAATGTTCCAGCACCGGCTGTGAAGAGGGCTACCGAGGTGTCAAGACCTGTTAGTAGCGGTACAAGCACGGTGGCTCCGAACATTGCCAGGGTGTGCTGGAAGCCCAGCACCAGACGCTTACTCCATACGTGATTCATTTGTAAAACTCCTCCTTAATACCAGGCTCGCTGTCCCAGTTTAATTAAGATTCAGCCGGCCCCAAGCTAGACTTGCGGCCAAGCTCTGTATCATATTCGGCCTCACAGGACATTCTCCTGCAAACTTCGACAAAAAGTTCTCCAGGAGGTTACAGAGTAGACCCTGGCGAAGTAGATGGCCGTGTCAACGACCAATCTAGCCCCATCATGTGGGGCAGGATGCCGCCTTGAGAAGGGTGTGGAAGTGGGGCGACCGCCCTGGTGAGAAGGGAGATATCGCATGAGTAAGCGGCGACCGGATGAGAACAAGGAAGCGTCGGAACGGGCCAGCATGGCTGCCAGGAGGGCGCTGGAACACTTCAAAAGCGGTTACAACTGTGCCGAGTCTGTGCTCCTGGGCCTTAAGGATACCTTCAGTGACCAACGCCTGGCGGCGACCCCTGTTGCCGCGGCCACCGTCTTTGGCGGCGGTATTGGCAGAACCGGCCACTGCTGTGGGGCTCTGACCGGCGCCGCCATCGGCCTGGGAGCCCTCTTTGGACGCAATGAAGCAGGGGAAAGTGAAGGCTACAAACGGGCTTCCGAGCTCACTAACTCCCTGCTGCAGGATTTCTCCGAGCGATTCGGCAGCACCCAGTGTAAGGAATTGATAGGGCACGACTTGGCGACGGAGGAGGGGCGCCGCACCTTCAGTGAGGATCCAACCCGACGGAGCAAATGCGACGGATTCGTGGAGGAAGCTACGCTCATGACGGCCCTCAGTGTGGCCACCAGCCTGGAGACGGGGAAATAAACATGGGGGGCTAGAAGGGGAGGTATGAACGATGTCTGTTCGCAGGGCTGTGGCCGGTGATGTTGAGGCCATCACGGACATCTACAACCAGGGCATCGAAGACCGGATTGCTACTCTGGAGGTAAATCAGAAGTCGGCCAAGGAGATTGGAGAATGGTTTTCCCGGGACCCAAGGTACGTGATACTGGCGACCGAAAGGGACGGTGAAGTAATTGGGTGGGCGAGCCTGAACCCCTATTCTCACCGCTGCGCATATGCGGGTGTTGCCGATCTGTCCGTTTACGTCAGACGTGACCAGCGGGGGCAAGGAGTTGGGACAAAGCTGCTAGAGGAAATAGAAGAGCAGGCTGCAGAAAATGGCTTCCATAAGATTGTTCTCTTTACCTTTCCGTTCAGTGAACTTGGTCAGGGGTTGTACAGAAAGAGGGGCTATCGAGAGGTAGGAGTGTTTCGGGAGCAGGGAAAGCTAGATGGTCAGTATGTGGACGTGATGGCGATGGAGAAGATCTTGAAAGAGTCCTAAAGTTCGTGGGTACGAACACTGGAAAGCCTACGCGCCTCTGGCGACACTGTTATCGGCGCTGGACGACTCACTTGGCGGCCACCGGTTACGATATCCGGACGGTCAGGGACTTGCTCGAACCAAAAGGTGTATGGACGATAGTCATAGTTGGACGTACTGTGCCGTGGGAGGTGACGTTCTGTCCGAACACCGGTGAAGTGATGTACTGGCTCGCCCCGTGGGACCGGAGACGCGGTATCGCCACAAAGGCAGTAGCACTCTTGTGCGAATGGGCTCTTACTGGCCTGGGGTTTACGCACATTACCTTGAAGACGAATATGGACAACGTGGCATCTCAGCGTGTGGCCGAACGGGCAGGTTTCCATCGAGTAGAACCGCAGGGCGACAACAAAGACCAGCCCGGGACTGTTTGGTATGTGCTATTAGGTAAACCAACCCCAGGCAACAAACATTGACGGCGGGCCTTCGCCTAATTGGTCAGCAGTAGCTAAGGGCTGCCAGTTCCTGGTAGAGCCCCAGGAGGATGTCCTCCTCATCAAGCCCCAGGGTCCTGGGCCAGTCTCTTGAGGGCCAGGGACGCATAGTGGGGATTGATCTCGAACCCAATGTAGCGCCTTCCAAGTCGCCTGGCAACCACAGCCGTGGTTCCAGAACCCAGGAAGGGGTCAAGCACTACATCGCCTTCATTACTACTGGCCCGGAGAATTCGCTCGATTAGTTTCTCAGGCTTCTGGGTGGGGTGAGGTGTGTTCTCTGGCATTGACCAGAAGGGCACAACCAGATCCGTCCAGATGTTTGACGGATGAGTGTACCTGACGCGCTGGCCTTGCTCAATGACCCAGTCCTTGGGGTTGCCCCCTTCATCGGTATAGGGTGCAACTACCTCCTTGCGGACCAGGACTTCTTCGAGGTTGAAGGTATAGGTATTAGGGTCCTTCACCGCAAACCAGATGTCTTCCATGTTGTTCTTCCAGTTGGTTCTGGCGCCGCGCCCCTTGTCTCGCTGCCATGTGATGCGATTCTTCACGGTAAAGAATTCCCTAACAACTGACTGCAGGGTACCGGAGTAGCGCCAGTCACAGCAGACGTAGATGGACCCATCAGGTTTCAGGACCCTGTGGGCTTCGGCGAGCCACCTCCTGGTCCAGGCCCTGTAGCTAGGCTCATCGAGACTGATGGAGCCCTCTCCAAAGTCCTTGGCCAGATTGTAGGGGGGGTCAGCCACCACAAGGCTGATAGATGCAGGGGGCAAAACCCGCATTCCCTCGACACAGTCTGACAAAAAGACCCTATCGAGAGCGGCAGCCAAGCAGAGCGGCTCCTGGTAATTAATCCTCTCCGGCTGAAACCTTTCAAGGTCGGCCTTCGTAAGTACTATTGTCCTGTTACGGGGAGCCCGGTCCTCTTTTCCGAGGAGGATCTCCGACTCCTTACGGCTGTTAGCTGGCGTTTTCGGTGATTTCATCGAGGCACCTCAGATTGTGAAGTTGCGATCAGAAAATCCCTTGACAACCCAACAGGGCGAGCATATAATACAGATGGCTTCAGATTGTGATTGAATTCACAAGCTGCACTTGGGTCGAAGATTGTCGACTCAGTTCCTTGACAAGTGCAAATCGGTCGGATGTCAGATGATACATCCATGACGCATCCATTATAGCACACACTGCAGCCAACCCCTGTGGCACAGGATAATGGCACAGGTCTGCACCCTACCCTGTATCGGATCAATACGGCTTCACGCTACGCAGCAATCTCGCAGTCAGGGGTGTTCCGGTCATTGTATCAGTCGCGGCTCTAACAACTTACCAGATGACACCTTAGATGTTCCAGCGGTTACTGCAGCGATTTCACCCCCAGGTGGGTAGGCAGCGAACTAGACGAAGAGGCCCCCCATCCCATCGTACGCCGCCCCACCGGGTTTTAGGGATCACTACCGTACCACAACTGGCGACACCCTTACTACACGCAAATCACGGCAGCTGATCATCTGACTGACCGATTAGCCATATGGCCGCCGCTAAGGTGGCCCTTGAAACCGGGAGCGCCAGTCCTAGTCGACTGGCGCTCTTTAGGTTGTCAAGGAAGGTCGCAACCCCAGTCTTTCGCCAGGCTGGGGACTGTGATATAGTAGAGGGGAGCTTTCGGGAACACCTGTTCGCATTGACGAGGGAGGCCCTCCGATGGCCGCAGAACGCTGGGTTCTTCACATTGATATGAATGCCTTCTATGCTGCCTGCCACCAGGCAGAGGATCCTACTCTGGCAAGTAAGGCCTTGCTGGTGGCGGGCAATCCCGAGAAGCGAAAGGGGATCGTTCTTACCGCATCATATGAGGCGCGGCGCTATGGAGTCAAGACCGCCATGGCCAACTGGGAGGCCAAGCGGCTGTGCCCTCACGCTACCTTTATCAGTCCTGATTACAAACTGTATAACCGTAAGTCCAATGAGATGATAGATATTCTCAGGGACTATACCCCCGTTGTTGAGGTCTTCTCAATTGATGAGGCCTGGATGGATGTGACGGGCAGCAGAGGGTTGTTTGGCAGCCCCGAGGACATTGCTCGCCAACTCAAGGCGCGGATTGGCGCTGAGGTGGGTATCACCTGTTCTGTAGGGATAGCTCCCAACAAGCTCCTGGCTAAAATGGCCTCGGAGATGGAGAAACCCGACGGCCTTACGGTCCTGACAAGGGAAGACCTGCCTGAGCGCCTCTGGCACCTGGAGGTAAGGGAGCTGTTTGGCGTTGGCAGGAAGACGGCAGCCAGGCTCAACGATATCGGGATAGTCACAATTGGCGACCTGGCCCAAGCCCCTGAGGCCTTGTTGGCCAGTCACCTCGGCAAAATGGGACCACAGATCGGCCTGTGGGCCCAGGGGATTGATGACAGTCCTGTAACACCAAACCCCGAACCAGAAAACAGATCGGTGGGCCATTCTGTTACCCTTAGTAGGGACATTATAGCCCTCGACGAGATGGCCCCAATTATCCTCAGCCTGAGCGACCAGGTAGGCAGGCGGTTGCGCAAGGCTGGCTACAGGGGCAGAACCGTAACCGTGAGCTTTAGAGATACTGCCTTCAATAACGCAACAAGATCCCTGACCCTGGAGAACCCCACTGATCTCACTGAAGACATATATCAGACGGCACTGACCATCATCAAGACTCGCTGGAAGATGGGAAACCCCGTCCGCCTTCTGGGGGTGACTGTGTCCAATATTGAAGAGGGAGAGGTGTGGTATCAGGGCTCTCTCTTTGCAGATGAGGATATTCGCCGGGAGAGGCTGTCACGATTGACCTCTGTAACTGATAGCATTCGGGACCGGTTTGGGGAGAGAGCAGTGGTGAAGGCCCGGCTGGTGGGGGATGACGAGGGCAAGGCACCGCGCCCCGGGTGGCCTAAGCCAGAGCCCCTCTCAGACCCTCCTGAAGAGGATGACCCCACCCAGAAACAGCGAGACGATGATTAGCCCCTCTGCCAGGAACTGCAACCGCGAACGAACCTTAATGTATATTGTTATGGGCACCGTCTGATTGTAGCCGGAGATCCTGGCGTCAACCACTGCCTGGTAATCTCCAACAGGTACCTTTTCGTCAACTGTCAGTTCCAGTGTCACCAGTCTTCGCTCCCCTGGCTGCAGTTTCACTGAGGCAGGGGCCACCGCCAGCCTCTCGGCGCCAATGCCAAGGGCGGGGGTGATCCCCTTGGTGGCAAAGGACTTGGCGTCAATACTGAGCACGGCAGGCCGGGCGCCGAGGAAATGTACTTCAAGCCGCTGCGCTACTCTGCCCCCCTGGGTTATCACATGCAGCGACCTACCCTGGGCGTTTAAGCCCAGAGGAGGGTCCATCGGCATGGGCTTGGCTGTTGAGTTGCTGTCATTGGCATCCAGGGTTGGTGAGGTGCGGAGATGAGGATCTTCGTCGACGATGAAGCGGACGATATCGAGGTCATCATCAGAGATACTGATCAGGGTCCAGGTGCCGCTGGCAGGGTTGCTTACCGTTATGGTGTCAGTGGTCAGGCCTTCACTGGACTCCTGATGAACCCACCGCACCTGGTCCAGAAGGGCTGGGGGGGTGCCTCCACCCTGGAAGTACCAGCTCAGGGTAGCGCCATCAGGTGTCATAACCGCAATGGCATTGTTACGGGTCTCAACCAGGAGGGTGAGAAGGCTGCAGCCCTCTGATACCAGGAACTGCCTGCTTCTACCGGTCGGCGAAGGGTGTGCCTCCTCTTGTCTGTCTTGGGGTCTGCCGGCTGCGGCTCTGGCGGCTGATGTTGGGCAGCAGTCTGATAGAAGAGCCCAGCTGTCTGATAGAAGAGCCCCTAGTATAGTCAGGACCACTATCAGCGGGACAAGGGCAAGTTTGGTGAGGTGACGGGGTAGGAATAGTGACACTCCCTGAAGACCTCCTCATAGGGCTAGGGTCAGAACTACAGAACTGATGCCATCCGCCGCCTGCCTTTTCTAGTGTATCCATCATTCGCCCTCGGATTGCAGGGATGGGCCCCAAAAGTCAGTGGCCTTGACTGGAGAGGGGCTCAACATGGAGGAAGGGCAAAGCGGCTTTAGGAAGAATTTCTAGGTGAGGGGTGATTGGAATGAGTGAGAGCGCAGGCAAGAGCGAAGGCGCAGAGAAGACCCAATTTGTGGCTGACCTTGCTGCCGGGGATTCGGTGGATGGACTTTTCCTGGTGACAACGAAGGAGCTCCGCCCTTTCAAGGATGCCAGCAAGGGGGAGTTCCTCAATCTTGAGATCACTGACCGGAGCGGCTCCATCACTGCCCGCGTCTGGGATAATGCTGCAGACATTGCAGCAGGCTTTGAGGTTGACGATGTTGTCCGCGTCACCGGGGTGGTTGAGGAGTACGCTGGCGCGTTACAGGTTGTGGCGACTCGGGTTGAGGCCGCCGACAGCGATAGCTTCAAGCCAGAATATTTCATAGCCCAGACAGAGCGAGACATGGAAGCGATGATGGCGGATCTCGATGCCCTGTTGGAGTCGATTAACGACAGTGATCTGGCCGGGCTCGTTGAGACGATGTTCTCCAACGAGGCCTTTCGCCAGGCCTATGTAACGGCACCGGCTGCAAAGCGAATCCACCACTCCTACCTTGGTGGGTTGTTAGAGCACAGCCTTGAGGTGGCAGCGATTGTGGACACTGTCTGTTCTATCTACGGAGACAGTATTAACCGCGACCTTGCCGTAGTGGGAGCGCTGCTGCATGATGTGGGTAAGTTGAGAGAGTACCGGTACCAGAGGTCAATTGACTACACAGACCGGGGCCGGCTCCACGGCCACACTGTCATTGGCTACGAGATGATTCGTTCCGCAATTAATCTGACCCCGGGTTTTCCTGAGGAGCTAGCCCAGGAGTTGACCCATATCATACTGTCTCATCATGGCCAGATGGATTGGGGTGCCCCTGTGGTGCCAATGACAGTCGAGGCAGGTCTTGTTCATTACTCAGATCTGCTGAGCGGCAGGGTCAAACAGTTTGAGCAACACCTGGCTGAGGGAACTGGTGGCGGTCAGGGCTGGACTGCCTTCAACCGGCTATTGGGACGAGCCCTCTACAGGGGGGACCGGTAAGCGGTTAGCTGAGAGAATGGAGGGGCAAACTAGCGGGGATGACTTCGATAATCTCTAATCCCTGGAGGTTTGCGATAGTGAATGCTAGCTTCGTAGAGAAACTGGGCAGGATTGTTGTGACGGTTCCCCACTTTATCCTCCTGATATTTGGACTCATTCAGGACCCCCGGGTTCCGATGCGGTTCAAGACGGTCTTTGCTGCTGTGCTGACCTATGTCCTGTCACCGGTGGACCCCCTTCCGGAGGGATTCTGGGGGAAGGGCGGGTATTTCGATGACATCTTCTTGATGGCTCTGGCCCTTGACTTCATGCTAAACCGTGTCCCTCCTGAGGTTATTGAGGATAACTGGAGCGGCGATGGGCAGGCCCTTGATATCATTCAGGATGCCGTTGGCATTGTCGCCGCCTTCATGCCGGGACGAAGGGCAATGAGGATTAAGACAGTACTTGAAGCGGCGGTAGCTGGGGCGGATGATACGCCATAGTCCTGAATACTATTTTTGGGAGTACTGGCAGGAATTCAGGGGCGCTTGAGGAAATAGTGTTGAAGAGACTTGAGCCAATGAGGACCTGGAGTTGAATGACAGTGGATATGCCACGGAAGGTCAAGTTCCTGGGTCGGCTAGTGGGTCTTGTCCTGGGAGCGGCAGTGGGTTTACTCTGGATGAGTTCCCTTACCGTATATGAAGTAGCTGTCAGACCTCCCGACTTTGCCGTCGGGCTTGTGGTGACCATGGCAGCCGGCTTTGCTGTGGGAAGCTTCATAGATCACCTGCGGTGGTTATCTGTTACCGATCCCCTTACGGGCCTTTTCAACAGGAGGATCTTCCTGCCCAGCGTCGAAAGGGCGATTGTCGCTCAAAACCCTGTCGGTTCGCAGTTAGCGCTGGTCTTCTTTGATATTGATAGTTTCAAGGAGTTTAATGACCTCTACGGCCATTTGTTTGGGGACAAGCTGTTGTGTGCCTTTGCCAAGATACTGACGGACAACACACGCTCTGCCGATGTAGTGGTGCGGTGGGGCGGTGAGGAGTTCGCAGTTCTCCTCAAGGCCACCACTGATGAGGGAGCCCAGGCCTTCGCTGAGAGGATTAGGGAGACGGTTGCGGCCATCGATGTTGCCAAGCTTGCGCAGGTTCCTGTCTGCCACAGGCCCTTTACTGTTAGCGCTGGCGTTGTCACCCTGGAGTCGCCGGGGCTAGCAGATTTGAGGAGAGTTAGAGATCTGGCGCGAGAGTTAACAGGGGCTGCAGACGCGGCGATGTATCGCGCCAAGACAAGGGGCAACTCGGTGATGGCATCAACCCTGGACCCCAACCAGTAGTCGACGGTCGTTTTTTTGCAGGTGCAGGGATTAATATGGCTTGATATCTGCCTACCTGAAGGGTAGGCCTTTTCGTTTAGGGAATATAATACGAGTCAGGCCAAATTCGGTAAGATGCGGGCGAAAGGGGGATTCAATTGCGAGATTTCACGGAACGGGTTCTTGGACGGGCTAAGGATCTAAAGGCAACCTATGCCGACCTTCGGATTGTGAAGAACACAAGTGAACGAATTAACGTCCGCAACGGTGTGGTCAGCTCCATCACCAGTAACACTGATGAAGGCTTTGGCGTAAGAGTCATCGCCGATGGCGCCTGGGGTTTTGCGTCAAGCCCCAGGATCGACGAAGCGGAGATTGACGAGATTGTGGCCAGGGCGGTCCGCATTGCCCGGGCAAGTTCGATGCACAGAAAGGACAGTGTTGCCCTCAGTGAAGAGGACGTTGTATCTGACGCCAGGTACAGCACGGCTCATACTAGAGACCCACTGAATATCCGCCTGGAGGAAAAGGTAGATCTCCTCCTCCAGGCAGATAAGTTGATGCGCGTGGGAGAGGAGATACGCTCCACCAACTCGGTCATGGGCATTGCGCGCCAGGACAAGACCTTCGCCAGCAGTGAGGGCGCTTTCATCGAGCAGGATCTCTTGGAGACGGGCACCCTGATCCAGGCCACAGCAGTGGCCAAGGGGGATGCGCAGGTGAGGTCCTACCCCAACGGGAGGTCTGGTGCCTTCCGTACGGGTGGTTTTGAGGTCATTGACGAGCTTGACCTGGTTGGCAACGCCGAGGAAGTGGGCAAGGAGGCGGTTGAGCTGGTCCAAGCGGATCAGTGCCCGAGTCTGGAGGGCGACCTGATTCTCCATGGAAACCAGTTGGGCCTCCAGATCCACGAGTCCATCGGTCACCCTATTGAGCTTGACAGGGTGCTGGGCAGTGAGGTGAGTATGGCGGGGGCAAGCTTCCTGACCACGGACAAGCTGGGGCAGCTGAGATACGGGTCGGACATTGTCAATGTTGTTGCAGATGCCACCGCGCCTGGCGGGATGGGTACCTTCGGCTATGATGATGAGGGGGTGCCGGCTCAGCGGGCCAGTATTATCAGGGATGGGCAGTTTGAGGGTTACTTATCTTCAAGGGAGACCGCCACAGAGATTGGTCAGCGCAGCTCCGGGGCGGCCCTTGCCACTAATTGGAACAAGATCCCTCTTGTTAGAATGACCAACATTAATCTTGAGCCAGGAGACTGGGACCTTGATGAGCTGATTAGGGATACAAAGAGGGGCATCATGATGGAAGGTACCAAGACCGGCAGTATTGATGATATGCGGGTGAATTTCCAGTTCGGCCCCGAAGTTGCCTGGGAAATTGAGGATGGCTCGATCAAGCGGATGCTTAAAAACCCAGTGTATACTGGCAGTAGCCTGGATTTCTGGCGCTCCTGCGATGCCATAGCCAGCTCTGAGCACTGGGATATGTGGGGAACACCTACCTGCGGCAAGGGTCAACCTGGGCAGGTGGCCCACGTGGGACATGGCGCTGCGCCGGCCCGATTCAAGGATATCCGAATCGGTGTTGGCAAGTGGTAAGGGGGAGAGCCAGATGATCGGTGGCGATAAGGCGCTGAATATAATCGAAACGGTGCTTCAATACTCAACAGGGGATCAAACCGAGGTTATCCTGACCAACAAGGAAACAAACCTCACAAGGTTCGCCAATAATAGTATCCATCAGAATGTCAATGAGCAGGATAGAGGACTCCTGGTAAGGGTCCTCCTGGGCCAGAAGAGCGGAATTGCTTCCACCAACATGATTAGCGAGGATGCTATTAAGGACCTGGTTCAGCGGGCCACCGAGATTGCTCGGCTCAGCCCCGAAGACCCTGACTTCAAGTCGTTGCCGGAGCCCAAACCCCTGCCAGATGTCAAGGGAATGGATCATGAAACCGCTTCGGCTACCCCGGAGGACCGCGCTCAGGCGGTGGGGGAGATGGTACTGCAGGCAGAGACCCAGGGCCTCTCCGGCGCCGGCTATTTTGCCAGCGGTTTTCGGGAGCTGGTAGTCGGCAACTCGCTGGGGGTCCGCGCCTACCACGTCGGTAGCCAATGTTCAGCACTGATGGCTGTGGTCTCTGACACCAGTTCTGGATATGCCACAGCCAGCGCCTGGCAGGTTCAGAGTCTTGATCACAATGCTGTCGCCGCTAAGGCGGTTGCCAAGTGTCTAGAGGGCCAGAACCCTCAGTCCATCGAACCAGGAGACTATGAGGTGGTGCTTGAGGCCGAAGCCGCCGGTGAACTGGTTGGGTCGCTTATAATGGGTTTTAACTCAGACGCCTACTGGCAAGGCCGCAGTCCCTTCAGTGAGAGGCTGGGAGAGAAGGTTATCGGCGAACACTTGACAATTAGGGATGATGCCCTTAATACCGAGGGCCTGCCGGTTCCCTTTGACTTTGAAGGCATGCCCAAAGAGCCCCTGGTGTTGATAGACCAGGGCAGACTTCGGAACATTGTCTACGACTCCTATACCGCTGGCAAGTTTGAGCAGGAGACGACGGGTCATGCCCTGTCTCCGACAAACCGGGGTTGGAGCCCCATTCCATCGAATATCTTCGTAAAGCCTGGCGAGAAGTCAGTTGAGGAATTGATCAAGAGTGTCAAGAAGGGCTTACTTGTGACGAGACTGTACTATAACCGTACTATAAACTCGGTCAAAGCTATCATTACCGGAATGACCCGCGACGGCACCTTCTACATAGAGGATGGGGAAATCAAGTACCCCGTCAAAAACCTCAGGTACACCCAGAGCGCACTTGAGGCCCTGAAGGGTGTGGAAATGGTCGGCAGCAAGAGTGAGCTGCGTAGTAACTACGGTGGAGCAATCTCTGTTCCGGCCCTGAAGATCAGCAGCTTTACCTTCACCGGGGCAACTGAGCACTAGTTCTGGGGTCTCTGCCCTCTGGGGCCTCTGGGGCTCTACCCACTACATTCGCTCCAGGGCGGTAATCCTGTCCTCCACCGGGGGGTGAGTGCTCCATAGCTCATTGACAAAGCTACTTTTGTAATCCCGGAGGGGGTTGTAGATGTAGAGGTGAGCAGTGGCCTTGTTGGCTACCTCCAGGGGTTCCGGGTCTGCGGCAATCTTCCGCAAAGCGCTGGCCAGCCCAGGCGGATACCGGGTCAGCAAGGCCCCACTGGCATCTGCCAGGAATTCCCGCCTGCGAGAGATGGCTAGCCGGATGAGCTGAGCCAGAACCGGGGCCAACAGGGCAAAGGCAATGCCCGCCAAAAGGATCAGGGCTTCGGCCCCGCCACCACCGCGGCCGCGTCTGGAACTCCTTCTGCTTCCGAATCGTCCTCGGTAGTACGTTAGGCGGAACATCCAGTCCGACAGTAGCGTTACCAGGCCAACTAAGGTGACAACTACGGTTGAGAGGAGAATGTCGTAGTTCTGGATGTGGGCCATCTCGTGGGCGACAACACCCTCTAGCTCAACCCGGTTCAATTTATCCAGAAGCCCCGTGGTTACAGCTATGACCGCGTGCTCAGGATTGCGCCCGGTGGCGAAGGCATTGGGGGCGGAATCGTCAATTATATAGAGCTTGGGTTTGGGCAGGCCGGCGGCGATGGCCAAGCCCTCAACAGTGTGGTAGAGATGGGGATGGTCCTGCTTCTTAGCGAGCCTAGCTCGGCTCATGGACAGAATCAGCCTGTCACTGTAGAAGTAGCTGCCCCAGACGCTGATAATGGCGATGCCAATGGCTACAGGAATGGCAAAGAGGCCGAATTCGGTAATCTCGCCAAACAGGTAGCCAATGGCGGCAATCACCAGGATGAACACGAAGATGAGGCCCCAGGTTCTCCGGATGTTGGTCTGAATCTGCTCATACACCGTTAGAACTTGACCTCAACATTGTCCCGGGCCTCGTCCTCTGCTTCAAAGTAGTCTCTACTGACAAGGGACATCATGTTGGCGATGATGTTTGTGGGGAATACCCGGATGGCGGTGTTGAACCTCATTACAATGTCGTTGTAGAACTGGCGGGCAAAGGCGATCTTGGACTCTGTTCCCGACAGCTCTTCCTGCAGGTGCAGGAAGTTCTGGTTTGCCTTGAGATCAGGATAGGCCTCAGCCACGGCGAAAAGTGATCTCAGGGTTTGAGTTAGCAGATTGTTGGCTTCGGCCTGCTCCTGGACACCCTCTGCCTGGACTAGCTTCGAACGGGCCTCAACAACCGCCTCAAGGGTCTCCCGCTCATGCTTCACATACCCCTTCACAGTCTCAACCAGGTTTGGTATAAGGTCGTAGCGGCGCCTTAGCTGAACGTCAATCTGGTGCCAGGCGTTGTCTACCCGGTTCGACAGGATCACGAGTCTGTTATACTGTAAGACACCGAATAGGCCAAGGATAACAAGAACCCCGAGAATGATTAAACCCAATTGTTTCTCCTCCCTTCAAGGCAAACTCTACCACAGCACGCAAGTGGCGTCAATCAAGTCTATGAGCCTCAGGGCGCAAAAAGACAGGTCTCTAGTGTCGTGATGTCGAAGGGGAGTATTAGCTTTTGACCGGGTCGTCAGGGCTGTCTACCGCAACATTGGTCTTACGCTCTTCGCGGGATTTCTTTCTGTCAAGCCTGTCGATGGATTGGCTGTCGGGGCTATCGGTCTCAACGACAGATTTTCTATGGACCCCTGGCCGTCTTTGAGTGTTGCAGCCCCTTTTGCGTTTTCTATCCAATGGCAACTCAATACCTCCTTAACAGGTTTGTTTGTTCTATGGTTTCCTGTGTGAGTGCAAAGTATAAACTGAGTAGAGGGTGTTTGGTAATGAGAGGAGATATTCCAGGGAGGGTTTCTTCAGATGACTGAGGTGTCGTCCAGACAAGCAATTGATATCAGCTGTGACACCGGCGAGGACTTTGGAGTCTATCGAATCGGGATAGACGACAGCATCTACCGGTACCTGTCGTCGGCGCACATTGCCTGTGGGTTCCATGCCAGTGACCCAGACAATATGCGGGCGGTGGCCAGCTGTCTACACCGGAGTAAGGTCAGAATCGGCGCCCACCCGGGCTATCCGGACTTAGTTGGCTTTGGACGACGGAAGATGACCATGTCACCAACAGCCATCACCAACTTGGTGCTCTATCAGGTTGGGGCCTGCCGGGCCCTGGTTGAGGCCGAGGGGGCTCAACTACAGCATGTCAAGGTTCATGGGGCTCTTTACAACGCAGGGGAAGGGGATGAAACCATCGCCCAAGCCATTGTTGAGGCCGTGAGGCTTGCTGATGATAGTCTGATCCTTGTAGCTACTCCCGGGAGCGCCATGTACCAACTAGGGAGAGAGCAGGGCCTCAGGGTTGCGTCTGAGTACTTCTTTGACAGGGCCTATAACTCCGATGGCACCCTTGTCAGTCGGAGCGAACCTGGCGCGGTCCTGGCCGACCCAGAGGAGATGGTTTTCCGGGCGCTATCAGCTTTGGAGGCCGGCAGCATTAAATCCGTTGACGGTAAACAGGTTGACGTAGCCCCTGACACCCTCTGTCTTCACGGAGACAATCCGACGTCGGTGGCAGGTCTTAAGATGCTGAGGGCTACCCTGAATGATGAGGGCATTGCGGTTAAGCCCCTTTCTGAAATCCTCTAGCGCATCGACGATACAGTTCTTCAATCATGGAACACTACAGTAGTGGAGGGCGGTAATGAAGGAGCTATCGGCTGGCGGTGTCACATACCGCCACTGCAAGGCAGGCATTGAGATATTAATGGTACTTGACATGTTCGGTAGGTGGACCCTCCCCAAGGGCCGGGTCGAGCCGGGGGAAGAACCGGACGAGGCTGCCCTGCGCGAGATTAGAGAGGAGACTGGAATCAGGGGCAGGATTGTGACAGTGCTCAGCCCCGCCCACTATAGTTACTACTGCAGCCATCGTAGGGCGCCAATCGAGAAGAGGGTAGAGTACTTCTTGGTTGAGACTGTAGGTGATGATAACCCCTGGCCACAACTGGAGGAGATTAAGGCCGTTAAGTGGGTACGGGCTGATGAGGCTGTCGCGCTGATGGGCTATGACAACAACATCCCAACGCTCCGTCAGGCCCTGGGTTTTCTAGACGACCATCAGGATAAATAGTATAATAGGACCGCCTGAGTCAATACAGGCAGCGGATGTACACGATCAGTTTTGGTCGGTGTTTTGCCGGGGTGTAGCGCAGCCTGGTTAGCGCGCCTGCTTCGGGAGCAGGAGGCCGCGGGTTCGAATCCCGCCACTCCGACCACTTTCATCTTATGGCTAGGAAGAGGCCGGGTTAGGGGTAATGTCCAGTGAGACATCTCTTGAACACCATTGCAGACCAGGTTGACACTGAGAGAATTCGTCAGCGCCTCGAGGCCCTGGCCCTGATTGGACGTGACCCCCGGGGAGGGATAACGCGCCTGGGTTTCAGCGCTGAAGAGCAGGCAGCCATGGATCTCGTAGCGGACTGGCTGAGGAAGATCGGCGCTGAGGTCGGATTCGACCCCTGTGGAAACCTGATTGCGCGTTACGAGCCGACAGCCAGCGCGGTCCCCAAGGTAGCGTGGGCGGAGCCGGTGATGATTGGTTCCCATCTAGACACTGTTCCTAGCGGGGGCGCCTATGATGGTGCTGCCGGTGTGGTCTGCGCCGTTGAGATAACTCAGGCAGTATCGTCGTCAGGAGGTTCCCTCAGCCTGCAACGCCCTCTGGAGGTCTGCGTCTTTCGTAATGAGGAAGGGGCTCGCTTCGGGGGTGGGCTTTTTGGCAGTCGCGCCCTGACCGGGGCAATCACTGTTGAAGACCTCAAGCAGATGTTAGATGATACAGGAACAAGCATCTATGAAGCAATGGTCGGGTCTGGCCTCAACCCAGAGGCGATAGGCAGCGCTCGTCGCGAGCGGGGGCAGGTCAAAGCCTACCTTGAGCTTCACATAGAGCAGGCAACGGTACTTGAGAGCCTTTCCCTTCCTGTCGGGATAGTGACAGGGATTGCGGGTCCTGTTTTCCTCAGCCTGGAACTCAGGGGTGAGGCAAACCATGCCGGAGCAACTCCCATGGGCCTGCGCCGCGATGCGCTGACGGCGGCGGCGGAGATCAGCCTGGCCTGTGAGAGAATCGCCGCCAACGAGGCTGGTCCCAATACCGTTGGAACCGTTGGGGTTCTGGTTCTTCACCCCGGTGCTGCTAATGTTATTCCGGGTACCGTCAGGATGACCTTTGATATCAGGGATTCTCACCGGGAATCCCGAAACAGGGCTGTTGACCTTTTGTGTTCAGAGATTGAATCAATCTGCGCGAGAAGGGATATCGCCTGGCAGCTCAAGACGACTTCGTCAGTGGATCCTGTTGATCCTGACCATGGGTTAGTCAACCTACTGGCCGCTAGTGCCGATCATCTCGGAGTTGCGGCCCACAAAATGGTCAGCGGCGCCGCTCATGACGCCATGATAATGGCAGATATAGCCCCTGTGGGCATGGTATTCGTACCCTCTGTGGAGGGTATCAGCCACAGTCCCAGGGAGTACACGAGCCCCGAGGACATAGCCAGTGGAACCAGGGTTATGCTAGGGGCGGTACTGGAGGTTGCCTGCCGTGACTGATAACCACATGAAGCGAGTCAGACAGCGGTTGAAGGATCAAGACTACAGGCTGACCCCGCAACGCGAAGCAATCCTCGATATTCTCCTGGGGAACCGGGACAAACATCTCAGCGCAGATGACATCTACCTCAAGTTGCAGAGGAGGCACCCGGAGATTGGTCTAGCTACCGTTTACCGGACCCTTGATGTCCTGGCCGATTTGGGACTTGTCTACAAATCGGATTTCGGCAGCGGCAAAGCTGTCTACGAACTCATCGAAGAGGCTGATGCCCACTGTCACCATCACCTCATATGTTTGAACTGCGGCAAGGTTCTGGAGTTTGATGAAGACCTGCTTGAGCCCCTTGAGGAGGCCGTGGCTAGCGAGAGCAGGTTTCGAATCGTAGATCACAGTCTGCGGTTCTTCGGATTCTGCCAGGACTGCCAGGCCCGGGATGGCCAGGAATCCTGAAAGCATGTACCCGATTCTAGCTGCCTCTCCTCTCCTCTCCTTTTCTCTCCATAATCTCCAGTAATATCATAAATCAGACTAAGATGACATAGCCTACCCTGTAGACCTACTATTTCAGAACCGGATGGAGAGAGATCAATGACCCGTAGTTTGCTGGTGTCACTTGTCTGTTTGCTCATCAGTGCTTCAATAGTTATTCCCTCGTCGGCGTCTCAGGCCCAGGGGGCCCATGATCAACGCCGCGTTGTGGTCTTCCGGCACCTGAGGCTTGGACAGATGTCCCTTGGTATGATATTGCACAACGTTGACCTTGACTGGTCTGACAGTATTGAACAGCGAATTGAGGGGTTTTTCGGGACAGCCGGGCTTGGTGGGTTCAGGGAACGAGGGCTTGTAGCGGCCATCGTTGACCGGCCCAGTGATCTAGCCCCCCTGAAAAGCCCACAGGGTTCTTCGATGATCGTGGTCAACCTCAACGGTGTGGATGATATCACTGTCTGGCTTTGGCAGCGGTGGCTTGATGAGAAGGAATACAGATTGACAGAACCCTTTAGCAAGGGGCTTACCCTTTACTTGGGCTGGAAACTGACGGACTTCCTGCCCCCGCATTTCGATGGGCCCGACTCTGAGGAAGACCGGGATCCCCGTCGAGTTGCCGCGATTCTCCAGCTGCTCTACCCCGACCAGGCCGATACATTGGACCTTGCCCGTGATATCGCTGCTTACCTGGGGGGGGCCCGGGGGGAACCAGCAACCTTCGCTGAGTTCCTGGTGTCAGCGGCCGCTCCAGGCGAGGAACGCCGGGTTGAGGCGTTGCAGGTTTGGGAGGATGGAGAACTCCCGCCAGAGGTTGCCTTCTGGACTGGGGGATCCTTTGATTGGCAGTCCCAATGGTATCACCCCTATCAACTGACAGAGGATACTCCAATTGAGATCGCATGTAATCACAGGCGCCTGAAACTAAGTAAGGCAGAGACAATGCTGTGGGCAGGAGACCTCTATTTACCCCTCTCCAGGATTATCAGGGTTCTGCCAGGACTGAAGCAACGGTATCGGGATGACGGCTCTGTGGTAGTTGAGGATGGGTGGTCCGGGCGCACCATCGTAATTCCAAGGTCCCCAGAGAGGGGAGAACCTCATTACTGGTATACCGTTGACCAGGAACTCAAGCTGGTTCACCCGGCTCCCCTTACGAGTGACAGCGGGGAGCTGTTCGTCCCCCTCTACTTTATTGCGGCGGGCCTCGGCGCAGGTATCGACCTTGACCCTGTTACAGGGTTTGTTGACATCCTGTGGCCGGTGAAGAAGCCTTCACTCAATCCGTGGCCTGGGGTGAACCGCAGTGGAGGCTTTCAAGGGGAGAGGGTAGTGGGGGCTAGAGATGCCTACCTTACCTTTGACGACGGTCCCACAAGGGGAACAACCGACAGAATCCTGGAGATCCTGGCTGATGCTGAGGTCAAAGCTACATTCTTTCCCACTGCTGAAAGAATTCTCTACTACCCGAGCCTGGCCTGGCAGGTGGTAAGGGGTGGGCACACCGTTGGAAATCACAGCTATGACCACAGGGCAGATGTCATCTACAAGTCACCTGAGGCCTTCATCGAGTCCCTGGAGATGGCCAACAAGGTATTTGAGAGGGTCTTAGGCCTGTCTACCAGGATAGTACGGCCTCCAGGTGGCTCTGGTTCACATTTTACTGAGGACTATTGGGATGCCGTAGTTTCCGCGGGGTATCGCGTCTTTGACTGGACAATCAGCTCTGCTGACAGCGCCTATCCCAGGCCATCTGCAGGGCGGATCCTGGATCGGATCGCTGATGCGGTAGTTAGAGACAGGGCTGGTCGCCATCCCATCATTCTAATGCATGACGGGCCGTTTCACGACACAACCATTGAGGCCCTTCCCCTGGTAATCCAGTTCCTGAAGGAGCGCGGGTTTAACCTCGCTGGGTTGGATAGCCCCGTTGGTCCTTAGCTACGAAAATCCTTGACATGGCCCATGGGTTAGCGTAATATTATGGTAAATATATGAAGGCAGTTGCGGCAGATGGCCGCAGCGTAACTTAATAGCCGTAGGAAACCAAGGATCGCTGAGTCCCTAGATCTAGGGAGTGGGGGACCCAATTACTGGGGTGAATCCGTCTGCAGCGTCGGCAGTGCAAGGACGCAGACAAAGCCGTTGCAGCGGTAGGGCTATCTTTTCAGCCCGAACCCGTCAGCTAACTCCGCAAGCGTGGAAAGGGGTTTCTGCAGTCAAGCCACTTTGGCAAGACACCAGGGCGTACAAGATTGATTGGTGTTGTTGCCATCAGCGGTTTGCTTGAGCTAGCCCTTTCCAGAGCGGAAAGGGCTTCACTATTTGAGAGGAGGAAGATGAATGGCTAGCGACTTCAACAGTGGCGGCGGCAGTAGACCACCGCAACCGCCCAGGGGCATAAGGCCCGAGATGCCCGATTTTTCCAGGATGCGCCTCCCAGTCTCCGTTGGGAGGGGGATCCTGCTCGGGGCGTTGGCGCTCATTGTCCTGTGGGCAGCAACAGGCATCTACAGCGTTCAGACAGGCGAGCAGGGGGTTGTCAGGCGTTTTGGAGAGGTTGTGGCAATAACCCAGCCTGGCCTCCACTATCACTGGCCGGCGCCCATTGAGACCGTTGTGACTCCTAAGGTAACTGAGGTTAGGCGGATTGAGATTGGATTTAGAACCATTGATGTGGGTCCGCCCGCCAGGTATCAGGACATACCTCACGAGACCAAGATGCTGACGCGGGATGAGAACATTGTCGACGCTGAGATCATCATTCAGTACAAGATTGGTGATGCCGAGAAGTTCCTCTTCAACGTCCGCAACCCAGAACAGGTCCTCAGGCATGGGGCAGAGGCTGCCCTTCGTGATGTTGTGGGCCGAACCACTATTGACGAGGTCCTCACCACAGGAAAGGCTCGTATTCAGGTGGAGACCAAAGACCTCCTTCAGGGAATTGTTGATGACTACGGGATGGGCGTCATTATAATCGCCGTCCAACTCCAGGACGTTCATCCCCCAGAAGAGGTCTCACAGGCCTTTAAGGATGTAGCCAGTGCCAAAGAGGACAAGAGCCGCCTCATCAATGAGGCCCAGGGATACTATAACGAGTTGATCCCAAGGGCCAGGGGTGAATCCGCTGCAATCCTTCGTGAAGCAGAGGGATATGCCCAGGAGCGCGTGGCCAAGGCGCAGGGCGATGTCAGCAGGTTTGAGGCCATGCTGGCTGAGTACCAGAATGGCAACCAGGAGGTCACCCGCACCCGGCTCTATCTCGAGCTGATGGAGGACATACTTCCAGACATGAAGGTTCTAATCGTCACTGAGTCTGACGGGGTTCTGAAATTCCTGCCAATCAATGAGTACCTGACAGGAGGTGGGAGCCGATGAGAGCGTCAACATGGATTCCATTGATCATTATCGCGCTGGTAGTGGCTGTTGCCTACAGCCAGACCGTGGTGATTGTTGACGAGACCCAGCAGGTGGTAATCACGGAGTTTGGTAAGCCAATCAAGGTCATTGAAGACCCTGGGTTGACCTTCAAACTCCCCATCATCCAGGAGGCGCACTACTTCGAGAACAGGCTCTTGGAGTATGATGCCGAGCCCACAGAGGTCATCACCGCTGACAAGAAGACAATGGTCCTGGACAACTATGCCCAGTTTCGGATTGTTGACCCCCTTCTCTTCCTGCAGACAGTGGCAACAGAGGGTGGGGCTCAGTCCCGTCTGGACGACCTGATCTACTCTGAGATCCGGGTAGAGGTTGGCCGCTTCGAGCTGCATGAGATTGTGGCAACCCACAGGCGCCAGATCATGGCTGAGGTGACCCAGCGCTGTGACGAACTGGCTCGAGAATATGGCATGGAGGTTATCGATGTTCGCATAAAGCGGGCTGACCTGCCACCCGAGAATGAGCAGGCTGTATTCGACCGCATGGAGGCTGAGCGTGGCCGCGAAGCCAAAAAGTATCGTTCAGAGGGGCAGGAGGAGGCGGCCAAGATCAGGGCAGATGCCGACAAGGAGAGCCAGATCCTCCTGGCGGAGGCCTACAAGGCGGCTGAGGAGATACGGGGCTCCGGTGACGCGGAGGCCATAAGGATCTACGCCGATGCCTTCAACAAGGACCCTGAGTTCTACAGCTTCATCAGGTCCCTTGACGCCTATCGCGTTTCTCTGCAGGGCGAGAAGGTGCTGATCCTGTCGCCTGAACAGTCAAGCTTCCTTCAGTATTTCCTATCCCCCACAGGGGGGCAGTAGATTCAAGAATAGACACTGTTACCAAAGGGGGGCCCTCCTTGAGGGGCTCCCCTCCCTATTCAGGGTAGACCAGCCCTCAGCACCCCTAAAAGGGGTTTGACCCTCTCTTCAAGAAATCCACTGTGAGTAGGGAGATACAATATGGTTGAAAATAGGGTTGACAGTGCTCCAGAAAAGGTGGTATATTATTCCTTGGTTAGTATACCCCTAGGGGTATACCGTTGTTGCGACGAATTGTTGCGAGGGAGGTTGGGCCTATGAGCAAGCTGCCTGATGTAGAGGTCGTAAACCCCTGTGACCTGGCGGACGAAGAGATGAAGCCGCTGATCCGGCGGTTGAGGAGAATTGAAGGCCAGGCCCGGGGGCTACAACGCATGCTCCTTGAACAGCGAGACTGTGAGGAGGTAATCATCCAGTTGGCAGCGATGCGGGCCGCCCTCAACAAGGTGGGGATGTCCATTGTAGGCAATTACATGGAAGGATGCCTCCGTGATGCCATTGAGGACGGTAAGAGCGGGCGTGAATCCGTGGATAAGGCCATAGAGATCCTCATGAAACTGTCGTGATTTCCACTCCTTGGTGCAGGTATTCGCCGGAGTGTGGACAAAACTAAAAAAAAGCACTGGTGAATGTCGGCTTCTGGCATACCAGAATTAGGATCTGGAGAGGGGATCACTTTGATGAAACTGATTGTGGCTATTGTATCGGCTGGGGACGAGGAAGAGCTTCGCAAGGCCTTTGTGGGATCTGAGATACCCTTTACCGAATTGGATGGCACTGGTGGGTTCCTCAGAAACGATAAGCCTATCTTCATATCGGGGGTTCCCGCCGCCAGGTTGGAGGAAGCCCTCAAGATTATCGAGGAGACCTGCTCGGCAGAGGAAGAGGTTTCTGTCCATGACGCGGCCATTGCTCATCTGCCCGACCCCGTTGTTGTGGGTGGCGCTGTAGTCTTCATCATTGACATCGAAGCCATCCATAGGTTCTAGAGAATACTTCCGTTGTGAGGTGACCTGAGAGGCATGACTGGACATAAGGTGGGAGCGGCAGAGAGTAGCAGTACATACGATGTGGTGATAGTGGGAGCGGGTCCAGCAGGATTGGCAGCCGCCCTCTACGCCGCGCGGGCAGATCTCAACACCGTTGTGCTGGAGAAGGGCGCTCCTGGAGGCAATGCCGCCCTGACCTCTATCATTGAGAACTACCCAGGCTTTTCCGAGGGAATAATGGGACCGGACCTGACCCAGAAGATGGTGGCTGGTGCCGAGAGATTTGGGGCAAAGCTGGACTATACTGAGGTTCTGGCCGTCCATGATGCTGGTGCTGACATCAAGAGGATTGCGGCCCGGGGCAAGGACTTCCACACCAGAAGCATCATCGTGGCAACTGGATCCAGCCCACGGAAGCTAGGGGTTCCTGGCGAAGAGAGGCTCACAGGCAAGGGAGTATCGTACTGCGCCACCTGCGATGGAGCCTTCTTCAGGGGGCGGGATGTCATTGTAGTCGGTGGTGGAGATTCCGCTGTCGAGGAGGCAATCTTCCTGACCAAGTTCGCCAACAGGGTGACAATTGTTCATCGCCGTGACGATCTGCGAGCGACCAAGTCCGTCCAGAACCGGGCCTTTGACAACGAGAAGGTCGATTTCCTCTGGAGTAGCGAGGTTAGGGAGATCAGGGGCGAGAACTCCGTGGAGTCCGTTGTTATCCAAGACAGGAAAACGGGCGCTGAAACAGAGGTCGCAGCCCAAGGAGTCTTTATCTATGTAGGGAACAACCCCAATACCGGTTTCCTCAAGAATGTTGTGGATCTTGATGACAGAGGCTATGTCATTACCACAGACGATGTGCAGACTAGTACTGGAGGGATATTCGCTGCCGGTGATGTTCGCCAGAAGCACCTGCGCCAGGTGGTTACTGCCACAGCCGATGGGGCGCTGGCGGCTGTTAGGGCCGAGCAGTATATTGCCGAGGGATTCTGATCGGATTATCAACGCTGTAATAGTGGGATTGGAGGAGGTCAGAACAGTGAGCGCAAACATTATGGAAGCAACGGATGCCAATTGGAAGAACGAGGTATTGGAGTCAAGCGAACCTGTACTGGTAGACTTCTGGGCGGTTTGGTGCGCCCCTTGTCGGATGGTGGCGCCAGTTGTCGAGGCCATAGCCGAGGAGTACAGCGGGAAGCTAAAGGTAGTCAAGCTTAACGTTGATGAGAACCAGCAGACCGCCGTCAAGTATCAGGTCATGAGCATTCCGACCCTTGCCTTTTTTGACGACGGCCAACTAGTCAAGACCGTTGTCGGTTTCAGGCCCAAGGAAGAGCTGGCAAAGGAAGTAGACCAGGTGATATCTCAGTAACTGAGGTTAAACTGAGACTTACGCTGTTGAGAGGTTGGCGTCCCTGCCAGCCTCTTTTGCCCTGTCTCATGAGATCCTTGTAGAGAGCAGGAGGGTTTTCAGTGACGGTAACACTAGACCAGGTGAAGGCAACACCTACGGTAGAAACATTCATCAAGCGCGGCGATGAGCTAATGGCCACCATCGGGTACACTGAGCACAGCTTTCGTCATGCCAAGCTCGTCTCAAGCATTGCTTCTAACATTCTCCAGCGCCTGGGGTTTCCGGCTCGAGACGTTGAGATGGCCGCAATTGCCGGATACCTTCATGACATCGGGAACTGTGTTGGCCGTGCTACTCACGCCCAGAATGGCGCCTTGATCTCTTTCCAGCTGCTACGAGAAATGAACATGGATAATGACGAGGTGGCAAGTATTGTCGGCGCTATTGGAAACCACGAGGAAAGGGAGGGTGGGCAGCCGGTAAACAACATATCCTCCGCCGTTATCCTGGCAGATAAGTCCGATGTTCATCGGTCCCGGGTCAGAAATCAGGACCCAGCTACCTTTGACATCCATGACCGTGTAAACTACGCCGCCAAACGGTCATTTGTCCGCGTAGACGAGCGCAAGAAACTGATTACCCTGGAGCTTGAGATTGATACCAAGATATCTCCGGTAATGGACTACTTCGAGATATTCCTCTCGCGAATGGTGATGTGCAGGCGAGCCGCCAACTTCCTGGGATGCGAGTTTGAGCTAGTGATAAACGATGTTAAACTCCTTTGAAGGATGCTTGTGGCTAATCAGGCAGCTTACTCAAATTGACAACCATTGCAGGCTGTGAATATAATTAGTCTGTGTCAATAGCGGACAAGCTTTTCGCACTCAACAAGCGATAGGGAGTGGAGATGAATGCGGAGAAGAACGCCAACCTTTTACCGGTTGACGATAGCTATCATTCTGATGGTGGTTGTGGCCGGTACTTATTATTTTTCCTTCCAGAGGCCGATTCTGGGCGAGATCAAGCAGGGGCTTGATCTTCAGGGTGGAACCAGGCTTGTGCTTCAGGCCTTTGATGCCCCTGACCGACCCGTAACCCAGGATCGGTTGCAGGCCACGGTTGGGATCATCAGGGACAGGGTTGACAGCCTTGGACTCTCGGAGCCCAACATTGCTCCGGTCATTGGAGAAAAGCGCATTATTGTTGAACTGGCGGGAGTCAGCCAGGATGAGGCTCGGGACATTGTGTCCATTGCGAACCTTGAGTTCCGGATGCCTGATCCCGTTACAGAGAGTATTATCTCCCAGGTGTATTCAACTGGGGGGGGACCTGCCGATGTCATAGAGCAACTCAATGAGGATGACTGGTACGCCAACCACGAGGGTAAGGGCGGTCTCGTCATTAGTGGTAAGGACCTCATTAAAGCCGAAGCCACATTCAGTCAACGCAATAATGAGCCCATTGTGGCCCTGGAGCTTTCAAAAGAAGGCCAGGATGCCTTTGGCGAGGCAACAACCAGGGCGCTGAACCGGCCAATTCTCATTGTCCTTGACGGGCGGGTGCACTCTGCTCCCTTTGTCAGTGAGCCCGGCATTCGCGAGCCGATAATCACCTTCCCCAGCGTTAGGAGCACGGCGGGTAGCGATGACAGCAGCGGTGGCCTCCTGAATCGGCTTATTCCCGGCGGGGAGAGTGCCAGGGGCGATGACAACATCAAGCAAGCGGTGCGGCTGGCTGCTATCCTCAACACCGGTGCCCTGCCCCTGGAGCTCAAGATAGTTGAGGTGCGCGAGGTTAGCGCTTCCCTTGGGCAGGATTCAATCCAGGCTTCGAAGGTAGCGGGATTGATTGGCATTACCGCGGTTATTCTGTTCATGATGGTGGCCTATCGGCTGTCAGGGCTCCTTGCCAACATTGCCCTCACGATTTACGTTTTCCTTGTCCTCTTTACTCTCTGGCAGCTAAACGCCGTGATAACTTTGCCGGGAGTGGCTGGCCTAGTTCTCAGTATCGGCATGGCTGTTGATGCCAATGTCATTATTTTCGAAAGGGTTAAGGAAGAGATCCGGAACGGCCGGACCTTGGCCTCTGCAGTAGAGGCTGGATTCCAGAGGGCTTTCCGGACCATTCTTGACTCAAACGTGACAACCCTGATTGCCACTGCTGTCCTTTACCGGTTCGGCACTGGGCCAGTCCGCGGCTTCGCGGTGACACTGTCAATTGGTATCATCGCTAGCATGTTAACGGCGGTTGTTGTCACCAGGTACCTGTTGCGGGCCTCTGTTGGGTCCCGGTTGCTGCCCAACGCAAGGTTGTTCTTTGGCATAGGGGGAGACGCTAAATGAGAGAGATCGATTTCATCGGTAGAAGCCGTCTCTGGTATATAGTCTCTGCTACCCTCATTGTTGTCAGCCTGGTTGCCCTGGTTGGCCGGGGGATTACCACCGGCCAGGCCCTTAACCTAGGCATTGACTTCACCGGGGGCAGCATATATGACTTGGAGTTTGACCAGGTTGTCGCTCCTGCAGAGGTTCGCGCCATCCTGGCCAACGTTGACCTTGGGAAATCAGTGATCCGGGTTAGCCCCGCCGACCCGAAACAGGCTTTCTTGAAGACGGAGTTTCTCGATGACGATCAAGAGGCGCGGATGTTTTCAGCGCTGAAAGCAGGGGTCGGCGAGTTTGAGCAGCTTCGATCAGAGCGTGTTGACGCGGTGATCGGCAGTGAGCTGCTGCTAAATGCGCTCATCGCCCTGATTGTAGCTGGCATCGCCATGGTGGCCTACATTACCTGGCGGTTTGAGTACCGTTTCGCCATCGCTGCCATTGTTGCCCTGCTGCACGACTCCATCATCACCCTGGGGGTATTCTCAATCCTGGGTGTGGAGATTACCAGCGCTTTCGTTGCTGCTATCCTCACGATCATCGGCTATTCCGTCAACGATACCATTGTGATTTTTGATAGGATTCGGGAGAACCTTAAGGGGACCAAGCGAGGGAATGAGGGCGGTGTTGTAAACAGGAGTTTGAATGAGACCCTTGTTCGCTCCATTAACACCTCGGTAACAACATTCCTTGCCGTTTCGGCCATCTTCATCTTTGGTGGCGCTACTATTAAAGATTTTGCTCTGGCGCTCCTGGTCGGCGTACTTCTAGGAACCTACTCGTCGATTTTCGTGGCAAGCCCGCTATGGGTCAGTTGGCGCAATTACAGCCATGAGAAGGCAGTGGCAAGGTAGCAGATGCATAAAGGTAGCAGGTTGTAGCCCTCAGAGGTAACGGTCACGATGTTATACATGGTCGCATAGCCTGTTACAGTTACATTCACAAATAGATGTTCTTGAGCCCGGGAGCCATCATCTCCCGGGTTCAAGTGTCTTCAGGGCCTCTGCAAATGAAAGTCTTTATCAATGACCTGCACGCTCGGGTGCAGGTGCAGGCAGGTGTGAAGGGTGATTTACTGTGACTAGTGACGAGTGGGAGGTAAGGCACAGGAAAGGCGAGGTCGGCGCTTTTTGGGGGATTATAGGCAATGGGGTGTTGGCGGCAGGCAAGCTGATGGCAGGCATATTTGGCCACAGTACTGCCCTTGTCGCTGACGGGATCCACACCTCTGCTGACGCTCTGTCCTCGGTTGTGGTCCTGGTGGGCATCAGGGTGGGCAAGCAACCCGCCGACGATGATCATCCCTATGGGCATGGGCGAGCGGAGTCCATTGCTGCCAAGGTTGTCGCCCTTCTATTAGTTGTGGCGGGAGCCAACACCGGTTGGCAGGCTATTGACGCCCTGATTAGAGGGGTCAACCACTTACCAGGGGCGGTGGCTCTATGGGTTGCCTTGATCTCGGTTGTCCTCAAGGAGGGCATGTTCTGGTACCATCACCGCCTCGGCAAGGAAATCAACTCAAAGGCCATGTTGATACATGCCTGGGAGCACAGGTCTGACGCCCTTTCATCGCTCTGCGCTGCTGCGGGAGTGGCAGGGGCTCGGGCCGGACTTCTCTGGCTGGATCCCGCTGCTGGTATAGTGGTTGCTCTATTCGTGATGCGGATCGGGATTAGTCTCACCATTGAGGCATTCCATGAGCTAATGGACAGGCAGATTGATGATGAAGCCGTGGATCTGGTCTGCAGTACAGTACGGTCGGTAGAGAGGGTCAGTAAGATAGACAGGATACGGATCAGGGAGGCGGGTCCGTACGTCATTGTAGACATAGAGATTGCCATACCAGCAGACATAAGCGTTGCGGAAGGACACACCATCGCCCATGAGGTGGAGAACGCTGTCAAGGGTAAGCACCAGAGGGTGCGTAATGTTATGGTACATGTCAATCCGGTGAACTAGGGAGTTGTTAGGTGTTCACGGGCCTGAGATATCAGGCGTTCTACCTTTTGCCTCAGGTCGATACTGGGGTTAAGGGTCAAAACATGCTCCCAGTGTTCGATGGCCCCTTCATAGTCCTCAAGGGCATTGGCCAAAAAGACCCCGTAGTTCAATCTGGCGTTGATAAAATCCGGCTTCAATGCGATGGCATCCTGGAAGCCAGCTGAGGCCGTATCGTTATCTCCCATGTAGTAGGCGGCTGTCGCCCTATCTACGATGACCGGTACAATGCCGGGCTGAATTTCAAGGCTTCTGCTGTATGCCTCAACTGCCTTCTCAAAGTATGGGTTGGCAACGTCAGCCAGGCCGGAGCCGAATTTGTAGTGGCTACCGATGTCGTAGTAGGTGTTACCCAATGCTGTCCACAGGGCTGCATCGGCTTCACTGGCCTCCAGCTGGCCCGTCAGGGATGAGGCCTTTGATAGCAGTGCCTGTAGCTCCTGATTGGTGCTGGCGTCCTGGTGAGTGGGTATCTCTCCCCCTAGTGAGCTAAGGTTAACAAAGAGCATGAAGACAAACATTATCATCGCGCCTGCAATAAAGCCAACGAAGAACCCACGAGGGGTAATGGCGTTGGGGGTTGTCGCTGCAGGAAACACGGAACCAGACCTCTTCATCCGGGACTTTCTACCCACGGAAACACTCCCTCCTCAGTTTTCACACAACACGAATAGATTAGAGTCTCGCAATATTCATAATAACTTTATCACAGATTTCTCAATCATGCACTCAGTGGAAGTAGAGGTTTCTCTGATTACTGATATCGGAAGTGAACCCTGGTTAAACTATATACCTGGACGGAGACACCCATGGGCCGCGCTTATGCCTGGCCCTTTTAATGTGGAGGAGGCAGTTAATGAAGGCCTACAATGATCTGGTGAGGCACCCCGGCAACCAGGGACTCTTCCGTGTGATAGAGATGGCTGTTCTCAGCATTCTCAATGGTCAGCCCATTCACTTTCACGCTGAGGGCCTAAGGGGTACAGGGAAGACAACAATAATCCGGGGGGCTAAGACAGTACTACCGAGAATACAACGGATACGGGGCTGCGTCTATAACTGTGACCCAAAGGCGCCTCAGTGCCCAGAACACCGGGATTTAGATCCAGAGGAGATCCTGCAGCTTGGAGCGGAGTGGGTTGATATGCCCTTTGCGGAGATATCGCACTCCGCCAAGATTGGCACAATAGCGGGGAGCATTGACCTGGCACGGATTACTGATAAACGCAGTCCTGAGGCGGCACTGCTGGCTGGTAGCATTCCCCGGGCCAATCGCGGCATTCTTTTTGTTGACGAGATAAACAGACTGGCGGATACGGCCCCCGATATCGCTGATATTCTCCTTGATGTAATGGGTACCAAGCCGGGCCGGATTCAAATCGAGGAGGCGGGGTTACCTACCGTTAGCCTTCCCGTTAAGGTCTCGGTCTGGGCTGCCTCGAACCCTGACGAAGATCCAGGGCCTCTCCAGGAGATTCGGAGGCAGTTGGCGGACAGGTTTGACTTTGCCGTTGATATGCAGCGCCCGCGTAAGGCCATCGTTGTGAGGTCCATACTTGACCAGATGGAGGGGTTGATATCCAGTCCTGCAAGGCATGAGCTAGAGTGGGAGGTCGCGCGAATGGGAGTGGGAGGGCTTCCCCCAGTCGCAGGATCCCATGGGGACCTCAACTCATCACAACAGACCAGCTTGGAGGCGGGACGGCTTTCAGATCTCCTCCGGGTCAGGTCGGAGGGTTTCTCTTCGGTACAGGTCCCAGAGAAGCTTAAGAGCCTGATCTCAGACCTCTATGTAAACTACGATATTGAGAGTATCAGGGCGGCTGAAGGTCTCTATCTGGGAGTGAAGACCGCTGCTTTACTTGACGGTCGCCACAGGGCATCAGTGGGGGATCTCCTGGAAGTAGCCCCCCTTGCCCTTCAGCATCGCGTGCCATATAGGGCCTTTACCGACATCCTGGCCTACCTCCGCGGGATCAACACAGAGAGCCGGGAAGGAACCGGGGTTTCAGGCCCCGGTGGAGTGGAGGAGACGAAGTCAACAGTTAGTGGAGCCGACGGCCAGAGTCAGGAGGCTCCCGTAACGGGTCTCCTGGAGAAGGCTAGCGGGCAGGAGTACCAGGGGGCTGATCCGGCAGACGAGGATGATTCTGGGTCTGACCGTCGCAGAGAAGCACCGGGTCTGCCAGGTGAGCCTGATCGGCAGGAAAGGCCAGGCGGCTTCTCTTGGGGTGACCTCTTCCACAAAGCCCGCGGCAGTCTCTTCCCAGATCTAAGAGGGGGTAGGCAGTCAGCTCAGAGTCCCACCGGTGGGCTTTCGCAGTCCTCAGCCGGTTACGGCCTGGGGGATTCCAAAGCCGCGGCGCAGGGAGCGAGGGGGGGCGCTGGCCTGGGAGAGAATGCTGGTTCCGCGGCTCAAAGCCAAGCGCGCTCCAGTGGTGGTCCTGGGATGGCTCCAGTTCAGGTATCCGGATGTGATGAGGCAGTTCGCGCTCCCAGTTCTCCTGCCCGGCGCCTTGTTGAACTGTCGGGGGATAGCATCCTGACACCCGGTGCGCCCCGGGGTACATAAGATGCGCGCTATCAATGGTAAGTCAGCAGAAGAACGGTGGGCGCCCTTGCTCGGCGGTGGTTTTCGAGCAAATTTGGCCCCGCCCCGCGAGGGCGCGGTGGAGTTGTGGTGGCAAAGGTGTAATGAACTGGCTGGTATCCTCGATGCAGGACAGGGGGTGCGCGTTGGAGATACAGCCGTTGTATCGCGGCGGGTTCACACCATTGTCCCAGATAGGCCCGGAGAGGTGCAGGTTGTCTCCAAGGCCGATGCCGGGCAGGTGTTCTATGGACGCAAGCACCGTAACGAGGTAGTCCATCTTGATCTCTTCCATGACCTTGGTGATCTGGACCCTGGGCGGGTAGCCATTGCCATCGCTCACGCCGTTGCCTGGTATCGCGGGGACATACAGGGTCATTATTGTGAGAGTGCAGGCAGCGGCGACATGGGGTCAGGGCCCCAGAAAAGCCGCGGGTTTAGTGTGGCATCACAGCTCAATTTGACAGATGTTCAGACCGCCTTGGGCGGCGGTCGCGTCACAGGTGACCTCAGCCGGGGAAGGACCCAGACCCTTCGCAATTCCCATAAGAACCATGTGCATCTTACCTTCGTCTTAGAACCAGTTCACACACCGCTCATCTTTTACATGGTTCATGCCTGTGAGGAGGTTGTTGTTCAGTCAGGATTAGACCTTCGTAGTATTACTGAGGTAGTGGTGGAGGCCGGCGAGGGTGATGGAAGGCTAGACCTGTCGGAGTACAGGAGTAACTCAGACAGCCACATCAGGGAAGGACAGCAGGTAGAAGGGGAGGTCCAGGATAGTTCCAGAAGGGGATCTTCATGGGAGCCTTCGAGGGAACCCTCGTTAAGTGACGATGCTGTCGGCAATCTGCAGTCCATGGCTGCTGAAGAGAGAGATGAGTTTGAAGAGGGGGCCTCTCATGGGCTTTGGGGGCGCTCTGACGCCTTGAGCCTTGCCCTTGACCTGGCCCAGAGTCAAGGCGGTATGGAGAGTCTGTCAGAGCTCATGAATTCCATCGAAGAGGCAGGGCCCTGGGAGGAGCTTAAACTCAGCAGTCGCGCCAAACTCAGGCGGTCCATCAGTGAACTGGAGAAGAGGGGGCTTGTGGAGAGGCGCTGGGGCCAAGTTCACTTCACAGACAAAGGGAAACGGTTTTCCGATTTCGTCCGAACCTATTGCCGCGAGCTTGAGGCCAAACTACGTCAGATGGTTCGAAAGCTGCCTGGACCAACCCACCTCAGGGACGGCAGTGACAGCCAGAGTCATCAGGACTACAGGCGGAGCTCGTCGCGGAGGCGGATTGTTGATCTTGGGTCAACAGCCAACTCTGGAGACCTTGCGGTTCCAGAGACAATAACCGCTGCTATCAAGCGTTCCTTCCTTGAGGATGACACTAAAGGGACCCTGAAATGGCGGGTTTCTCGCAGAGACCTGAAGGTCTTTGACAGGCGAATGCCCGAACCCGTAAATCTCTGCCTTGTACTGGATGCCAGCGCAAGCATGGCTGGAAAGCGCCTTGAGGCTGCCCGCTATTTGGCGGCGCACCTCCTGCTGTCAACCAGGGATCGCGTCAGCGTCATCATCTTTCAGGAGGACAGTAGTAAGGTCTATGTCCCTTTTACAAGGGACTATCCTGAGGCAGAGCGCAGGCTCAATGCCATCAAGCCCCTTGGGTTGACGCCCCTTGCCCACGGCATCACCACTGCTCTTGACTATGTGTTAAAGGTGAGGGCTCGAAACCCGCTAATTGTGCTGATTACCGATGGAATCCCTACGGTCCCGAAGTGGTCTACCAACCCGATGGAAGACGCCAGGCAGGCCGCGCGCCAACTTCGCCAACACCGGGTCCGCACCGCCATTATCGGCCTGGAGCCTAACAGGCGCTATCTGGATCAGTTGGCCAGTAACTGTAAAGGGACTCTCTATGTCGTCGATGAACTGGAGTCCAGGGCAATGGTGGACATCGTGGAGAAGGAGCGCCAGAAGCTATCCCTCCGATGAGGCTAGGGGTCATTACCAATCAAGGAGGCGTCTTTCTCCCTCAAGTTGACGGATCTCTGTAACATCCTGAGAGACCTCAATCACACCCCTGTAGCGCCCATCGTTATCTCTCACCGCGAAGTACCTGATGAGGATGAAACGCCCATCCATCTCAAGCCAGAATTCAGCCTTGTTCTTGGTCCCCTTTTCAAACTCGTTCACGATTTTTTCCACAACGCCGACGCTGTCGGGGGGATGGCAGTTCTGAACCTTCCTTCCAATAATCGCCGGGCTGCGGGGGAAGATGCGTTCAGCCCCCTGGGAGTAGTAGCGTACCTCGTTCTCGGCGTTGACATAGGTGACATCGATGGGGAGATGAGTCAGAACCAGGTTCACCTCATCGGCGGTGAGTCGTCCCATGTCAAGCCGAAGGGCTCGCGTGTCCGCCGGCTTTGTTGGCGCTCCTCCCTGCTGACCCCCGGCCATGTGTTCCCGGGCCTGCCACTGATCACCGGGTTTAACCAGGGTGTACCCAATCTCTTCTTCACCGGACTTCACTTGGCCCCACTCAAGCTCGCTAAGGGTATCCAGGGCCATGGGAAACAGGATATTCTCTTCCTTGTAGATCATGTCGCCCACCATGTCCAGCACTGGGGGGCCATCGGTGAGAATGGTCTCCAGATCGCAGGCGGCAACGGCTCGGCTTAGCTTCTTGATGGCAGCGCGAATGTCATCGTGCAGCGCCCACATCACTTTTGGGGGGCCCTCGACACCGTGGCGCTCTAGGAAGGGGAAGAGCTGGTTCTCTTTGCGCAGGTAGTGCTTGTGAATCTCACCAAGGGCCGTCACCTTGTCGCCGATGGCCGGGCAGTAGTCTCTTCCCCGACTCTCATTAGCCTCCTCTGACACCTCTTGAAGCAGTTCCCTCAGGGCTGTAATCACCTTTGTGATGGCCTCGTTTTCCAAGCGCATTGTGTGAATCGGATGCCCCGGCACCAGGTCTGGGGGTTGCTGGTCGCTGAGGGATTCCTCGAATACGGCGACATGAACATCGCACAGGCGTTTGACCTCTTGTTCTGGGAGTCCTTCCGCTATCAACTGGCTCTCAATGGCGGCGATCTCTGAAGGGCTCACGTTCTGGAGCAGTTTAGCGAATTGGTTCTTCACGGCGGCGACGTCAGCCCCGGCATGGAGATCCTTGATAATGCCTTTTAGTAGCTCCTTGCGTTTCTCCTTAGAATCCAGCAGTTCAGACATGCCATTCCTCCTTCTAGGGGTCTAGGGGCAGTTTTCCCTCAGGGTGCCAACGAGATACGCGCCAAGGGGTCCAGGAGATTCATTGGTGACAGCCTGTCTTACAGATGTTGCCGAGGGGGCACTGCTGGCACAGTGGCACTGACTTTCGACAGAAGTTCTTGCCGAGAGATACTAGCAGGGCATGGAAATCCTGGTATAGGCCTGGATCCAGGGGCAGGATCTCCATCAGCCGCCGGCGCAGCGACCGGTAGTCGGTGCCAAGGGCCTCCAGCCCCAGGCGGCTGAAAATCCGCAGCGTATAGGCGTCAATGACGAAGCTGGGCTGCTTGGCTCCATACAGGATGATACAGTCAGCTGTCTCGGGGCCGATGCCCCAGACGCCGAGGAGTTGACGGCGCAGCTCTTCGAGGGGGGTGGACAGCAGGGAGTCGAGGTCGTTGCCGTGCTCCCTGACTACGAATCTGGCTAACTCCTTTAGTTTGCGGGCCTTGGCGTTGTAGTATCCAGTGGGCTTGATCAGGTGGGCTAGGGACTCCTGGCTCATCCCATCAATTACCTCGAAGTTCAGGGCTCCCTGGCAGTGAAGGTTGTTAATGGCCTTCTCGACATTACGCCATGAGACCGCCTGAGTGAGAACGGCGCCAATCATCATTTCCGTAACGGTGTCCGCGGGCCACCATTGTTGAGGGCCAAACTCCGCTAAGAGGAGGTCATACAGCTCCATCAGCTTGGTTTTCATGATTACCCCTTTCGTCCATTCTGATTACCATTGTACAGGAAGCGGGCGCTCAACTTCAGGGGTTTTTGGCCATCAGGGGCTACAGAGGGTCGGTGCAGGATTTCTCCCAGTTTGGGCGAAAAAGTTGAGAGGGAGGTGGACCATTTGATTCTTGTATTGTTCTTGATAGTGATCGTCCTTGTGGTGATATTCGCTGTTCAAAACAGTGGTACCATCAGTGTTGAATTCATGACCTGGAGTATTGAGACTTCCAAGGTTATAGTGGTTCTGGCCGCAATGATGCTGGGGGCCCTATTGACGGCCGTATACGGAGCGATTAGACGAGTTCAGCACCTGATCCGAATCCGTGAATTGAGGAAGGAGATTAACGAGTCTCAGGCCAAGGTTCGCCGGATGGAACAGGAACGAGATGCCGCTATCGATAAGCTAAGCCAGCAAGTTGCGGCAACGAGGAAGGCCGAGGCAAAACTGAGAGAGCTTGCTAAGCTCCAGGATTTGGAGGGCCAAGAAAATCGGGACAGCGGCCGTGATGGCCAGGGCCAAGTGGACACTGGCGAAGGCCAGCAGGCTCCTGGCGAGAAGCAAGGAGAAACAGAAGAGCCGGGTTCTGCCGCCATTGAAGGCACTATTACTGATGACAACAAAGAGGTAGTTGATAGTATTGACAGCGACGAGGTTGCAGAAGACGAGAGAGAGGGAGAGCAAAGCCCAACCCAGGGCTGGTAGCACTCTAACAAGGCAAGCTCGCTGGCGCGTTGTGCCGCCGGACCGGGCCAGGTCAAACTACTGGGCTGATGAGCTCGGGGTTTCACCGCTCATAGCTCAGCTCCTAATTTCACGCGGATTACACCATCTGGATGCTGCTCGCGCCTTTTTTAGCAGCAACTTGGATTCACTCCATAACCCATCTCTTTTAACTGATATGGACACCGCTGTCGATGAAATTGCGACTGCAGTCCGCAACAACAAGAGGGTGCGGGTGTATGGGGACTATGATGTTGATGGGATTACCGGTACCGTAGTGCTATTGACAGTACTGCGTCGGGCCGGCGCAATGGTTGATTATTATATCCCCGACCGCCTGGTAGAGGGGTATGGGGTTAACCAGGATGCCCTGCTGCAGGCGGCCTCGGAAGGCATCGACCTTCTGATTACAGTTGACTGTGGCATCAGTGCCCATGAAGAGATTGAGCGGGCCCGCGAGATGGGTCTGCGCGTTATTGTCACGGACCACCACGAAGTGCCCGAGGTCCTACCCTCGGCGGTGGCGGTTGTCAACCCCAAGCGTCGGGATGCCGCATATCCCTTCCAGAACCTGGCTGGTGTTGGCGTCGCTTTCAAACTGGCCCAGGCGATTTCGGAGCGGATGGGGCTGCCAGACTGCGTTGACCTCCTTGATATCGTCGCCCTTGGTACCATAGCTGATGTGGTGCCCCTGATCGGAGAGAACCGGGTCCTTGTCACCAAAGGGCTTGAGCGCCTGGCAGTTACATCAAGGCCTGGCCTGAAGGCGCTGGCCGAGATAGCGCGAATGGGGCGAAGCGGTGACATCGGTGTTGGTCAGGTTGCTTTTGGCATAGCCCCGCGGATTAACGCCTGCGGCAGGATGGGGCATGCTGACGCCGCCGTGGAACTGCTGCTGACGGAGTCTGAATCCAGGGGGAAGGAACTGGCTCACCTCCTGGATGCCGAGAACGAGGCCAGGCGGACCATAGAGAACCAGGTCTTTGAAGAGGCGGTACAGTATCTCGAGGGTAATCACCTTCTGGATGATCTGGTTCTGGTTGCTGTTGGCCAGGGGTGGCACCCAGGAGTCATTGGTATCGTGGCATCGAGGCTGGTTGAGACCTACTACAGGCCAGTCGTTGTTATTACAATTGAAGACGATAGCGGTAAGGGTTCAGCCCGAAGCATTACCGGGTTTAGCATTCTGGATGCCCTCGCTGCCTGCAAGGGCCAGTTGTCAGGTTTCGGTGGTCATAGGGCCGCCGCAGGCCTGACCATTGAGGCTGGGCGCGTCTCCGGGTTTAGGGAGGCTATTAATAGCTATGCTGCCAGTGTCCTTGAGCCCAGGGATCTGGTGGAGGAGATTGTGCTAGATGCCGTCATTGACTTGAGGGAACTCAGTCTGGAGCTTGTCGATGAACTGAAGGCGCTAGAACCCCACGGATTTGGGAACGCATCGCCGCAGTTTTGCGCGACCCCAGTGGAGATCGTCAGAGCCAAGGCAGTGGGAGCCGACGGTACACATCTACAGGTTGTGTGCCGACAGGGCGATGTTGCTGTCAAGGGGATCTCTTTCGGCAATGGGTACCTGGCCTCAGAGCTCGATGAGGGCCAGAAGGTGTCCATAGCCTTTACCCCTATTCGCAATGCCTGGCAGGGGCAGGAGAGTGTGGAGCTATCTATAAAGGGGTTTGACACCAGTGAAGGCCAATCCCTAACCGCCCCAGATCTGCCTGCTTCATTGCTTCAACGGCAGGCCTTAGAGGCAGCGAAGGGAATTGAGGCTATCCCAAGCTGGCCAGGCAGAAACAGCGCGGAGTCCAGAGAATCCCGGCGGCCCCTTCCAGGGGACACGCTCGGGTTCGCTCAGGTCACTGATGGTAGAGACCTCTTTGAGGGGCTCTCATTGTCTGAGGGGAGTCATCTTCTCTGGGTAGCCCACGGCGGAACTGCCAACCACCTTGCGTGGCAGTTGTTACGCCGCAGTCCTGACTTGGGAAGAGCTACCATGGTCTGGCACCAGGGATTGGTGACCAGTGATGGGGATGAGGTCGCCAGTTGGCTAGGGGGTTTGGCGGACAGGGACGGCCTCAGGATTCTAATTGTCGATGGTTATAGCTTTCCAGAGGCCATCGCAAGCTGGATTAAAGCCAACCCTATCGGCCATTGCCATGCCCTGACACCGGGCATCTACCCTGGTCTGTTTGCTGATTCTTTGCTGAGAAGTGGCATACTAGAGGCGGGTAAAACCCGGCTCCATCTGGGTTACTCATCGGATGACATCGGGGTGACCCGTCACCTGGCTCGCAGCACGATCCCTGGCCGCGATGAACTGGTATCGCTCTTTGTGGTCCTGAGAGGGTTGGCCCGTGGCCTTGGGTCTGATGCCCCGGCCGACATCGGGGAGGATGGGGCAGGTCTGAACACGCGGGTCTTCCCTGCCAGTATGAGAGAGATTGGCCAGCACTGCACAGAGTATCTTGGCCGAACCGTGGGGCCAGGGCTTGTCGCTAATGGCGCTGTGGTTCTGCGAGAACTCGGTCTGCTGCGACTACCAGAGACCTGGCCGGATGTAGGTAGCCCCAGGGTGGCAGTGGACGCTGTGTTCCAGTGGACATACATACCGCCTCCATCTGACAACGGAGGTAGGCTTGAGCTCCAGGAGAGTAAAACATACCGGTTCTTTCAGCTGATAGGCGCAGGCCTTGAGGACTGGTTAAGCTTTGCCGCAGACGCTCCGGCAGGGGATATTGCCAGAGCTTTCTTGGCGGAAAACGCATGGGAGGGTAAAGTAAATGGATTATAAGGAGTTAATCAGGATTATTCCGGACTTCCCCAAAGAGGGGATTAGTTTTAAGGACATTACTACCTTACTGAAGGACGGCGAGGCTTGGCAGAGAGTAGTCAGAGACATGGCTGCCCAGTACAAGGACATGGAGATTGACCTTGTGGTTGGTCCTGAGGCAAGGGGCTTCATTATGGGGGCTGCCCTTGCCGCTGTTCTTGGCGCCGGATTCATTCCTGTGCGCAAGGGGAGCAAACTGCCTGCTGAGACCATTAAGGGTGAGTATGAGCTTGAGTACGGTACAGACACCCTGCAGATGCATAGGGACGCCATTGAGCCTGGTCAGAGAGTTCTGGTTGTCGATGACCTTCTTGCCACCGGGGGAACGATTGAGGCCTGTATAGATATGGTGGAATCTCTCGGGGGGAAGGTGGCGGGGATCGGTGTCCTGATTGAGCTAACGGATTTGAAGGGACGGGAGAGGTTTTCCTCCTATCCGGTCTGGGCCTTGATTGGCTACCCCCATTAGCCCAGCAAGGTGGTGGGTAGTGGCGTTTAGCGACGGGGAGGGGGAGGGCAGATGGGCGTAGTTCTGGCTAATATCGAAGACAGAATCAGGCGGTACAATCCCGAGGCTGACTGGGATCTACTCCGCCGCGCCTACAGGTTTAGCGAGGTGGCTCACCAGGGCCAGATGAGGGCCTCGGGCAGGCGCTATATTGAGCATCCCCTGGCTGTGGCCTATATCTTGGCCAACCTGGAATTGGACCCCACCACAATTGCGGCGGCGCTGCTCCACGACTGTGTCGAGGATACCGATGTAACCCTCCTTGATATTCAGAAGGAGTTTGGTGATGAGATTACCCTTCTGGTTGACGGTGTCACCAAGTTGGGTATGTTGGAGGGCCGAACTCCAGAAGAGACGCAAGTCGAGAACCTCCGGAAGATGTTCCTGGCAGTTGCCCAGGATATCCGTGTGCTCCTGATCAGGCTCGCGGACAGGCTCCACAATATGCGTACACTGGGAGCCATGCCCAAGGAGAAGCGTCGGGAGGTAGCCAGAGAGACCCTTGATGTCTTTGCGCCACTGGCTGGCCGCCTGGGGATCTTCCGCATCAAGATGGAGTTGGAGGACCTATCGCTCCGCTACTCAATGCCTGACAAGTACCGGGAACTTGTGCGACTGGTGGCCAAAAAGCGGGAGGAACGGGAGGACTACACCCAGATAGTAATAGATGTCCTTACAAGGAGCCTTGAGGAGGCCGGGATATCCGCTGATATTGGTGGTAGGGCCAAGCATTTCTACAGCATCTACCGTAAGATGTTTGAGCAGAATTTGGACTTTTCCGAGGTATATGATCTTGTTGCTTTCAGGGTAATCACTGACAGCATCAAGGACTGCTACGCCGCCCTGGGAATTGTCCATACCCTTTGGAAACCAATCCCGGGCCGGTTTAAGGACTACATTGCCATGCCTAAATCCAATATGTACCAGTCTCTTCATACCACAGTTGTGGGGCCCGAAGGCGAACCCTTTGAGATCCAGATACGAACCTGGGATATGCATCGCACCGCCGAGTTTGGCATCGCCGCCCATTGGCTATATAAGGAGGGTGGCAACTACGAAGAGGAGATCGACGATAAAGTCGGTTGGTTGAGGCAGTTGATGGCGTGGCTTCAAGATTTAAAGGATGCCCGAGAGTTCATGGAGACCCTGCGCATTGACCTCTTTGCCGACGAGGTCTTCGTCTTCACCCCCAAGGGGGATGTGGTTGACCTGCCTGCGGGGGCCTGCCCCATCGACTTTGCCTACCGTATTCACACCGACGTGGGTCACCGATGTATTGGGGCAAAGGTTAACGCGCGGATCGTGCCGCTGAACTATAATCTGAAGAATGGTGACATCGTTGAGATCCTCACGAGTAAGACCAGCGGGGGCCCTAGTATTGACTGGTTGGACCTTGTCGTTACCTCTGGAGCCAAGAGTAGGATCCGCCAATGGTTCAAGCGGCAGCGACGGGAAGAGAACATCGATAAGGGCCGGGAGATGCTGGAGCGAGAGCTGCGGCGGATTAGACTGCCGGTGCAGGAAGCCCTGATCCCCGAATACATGGACAAACTTCAGGCAGTATACAATGTGAAGTCTGAAGAGGATCTGATGGCCACCATCGGCTATGGCGGGATCAAGGTGACCTCTGTTGCGGGTAAACTGAAGGACCTCTATGAGCAGGATCACGAGGCCGGGTTTGACCTGGCCAGCCTCGTCAAGCCTGACCGCCTGCCAAGACGGTCAGGGACAGGGCTTGGGGTCGAGGTCAAGGGTGTAGACAACCTATTGATCCGGTTTGCCAAGTGCTGCAACCCGGTTCCTGGTGACGAAATTGAGGGATACATCACCCGTGGACGCGGGGTCTCAATTCACCGCGCCGACTGTCCTAATATTCGAAATGCCGGTGAAGAGAGTCGATTGGTTGAGGTGGACTGGGATAACACCAGTACCACTACATACCCCGTCGATATAGAGATCACAGGGCTTGATCGGCCGGGCCTGCTTTCTGATGTTGCCAATGCCATCTCTGACACCCGTACTAACATCATATCCGCCGATGCCAGGGGGGGTAAGGGTAGAACGGCCAGGATTACCCTGACTTTAGGACTTCGCAGCCTGGAGCACTTTGAGTACATAAGCCGGAAGATAACCAAGATCAAGGATGTCTTTACCGTTTCAAGGATACACGAAGGGTATGAAGGCCATTGAGAGCTGTAGTTCAGAGGGTCAGTCTGGGTAGAGTCACTGTCGATGGGCGCCTCACCGGTGAAATTGGGAGGGGACTGGTCGTTCTGTTGGGGATAGCCTCCGATGATGGGGAATCGGACCTGTCATATCTCGTTGATAAGATAACCAATCTGCGGGTGTTCGAAGATGAAGAGGGCAGAATGAACCGGTCTCTTCTGGACGTGGGAGGCGAAATGCTGGTAGTCTCCCAATTCACCCTCTATGGAGACTGCCGCAAGGGCAGGCGACCTAGCTTTATCGCAGCCGCCCGTCCCGAGATTGGGGAGCTCCACTATGAAGGTTTTGTTAGTGCCGTAGCGGATCTGGGGATTAAGACAGCAACGGGCGAGTTTGGCGCCATGATGGATGTGGAGCTTGTCAACGAGGGGCCAGTAACGCTGCTGCTGGACAGTAAAAAGGGCTTTTAGCATGAGTTCAGCAGTGGCCCTGGAGGGCTGGTAATACAGCAATTGATGCGGGTCAACTACCCCGGACTGTTCCGGGGTTTCCACGGCGACGTTTCTATGAATGATCCAGCGAGGGGTGAGTAGGGAGTGTTGTTTCAGAGGATGGCTCTCGGCGCTTTAGGAGCCAACTGCTACATCATCGGAGATGAGAAGTCCAGGCGGGGCGTTGTGGTTGACCCTGGCGGAGACGCGCCCAGGATTATGGAGGTAGTCAGTGCCCACCGCCTTGATGTTGAGTACATCATCCTGACCCATGGTCACGTCGACCATATCGCTGCTGTAGGTGAGGTCAAGAGTAAAACCGGTGCCCAGGTGGGGATACACCAGCTTGATGCGGAGATGCTGACAAGGGCCGATAGGAATCTCTCCAGCTTTGCCGGTGGTCCGGTAGCCTTCGACGAGGCCGATATCATGCTTAGAGATGGGCAAGTAATTGAGCTGGATACCCTGAGCATTAGGGTCATCCACACCCCAGGACATACGCCTGGGGGGATATGCCTTCTGGTTGAAGGGCCGGGGGTAGGCAAAGGAGAGGAGGAGGCCCTGGGACATAGTAGGTTGTTGTTAACGGGAGACACTCTCTTTGCCGGTTCTATCGGCAGAACCGACTTTCCTGGCGGGTCATACCAGGAGTTGATCTCCAGCATCAAGACCAGGGTTATGGTCCTGGACGGAGAGATACCCGTTTTTCCAGGACATGGTCCTGATACCACCGTCGTTGACGAGAGGGAGCACAACCCCTTCTTCCAGTAGGGACCAATGACCGAAGATGTTGGTGACCGGTGTTCTTGCTGACACAAAAAACCCTTTACAGCCCGACGGCGATGCGATAGAGTATGGTCATAACAAGATTCGACTATGCGATGTAGCTGGACACTTGATCTGACCTTGAGCCGGACCCACGCCGTTGGAGGCGCTGTTGTCATGGACCTCTCGCTAACAATAGTAGTCGTCGCCGTACTGACCGGCTATGTGGCTGTATTAACCGGCATTGGTGGCGGCGTACTCCTTGTGCCGGCCCTTACCTATCTTTTTCACATCCCCATTCACACTGCGGTTGCTACCAGTGTTACCGCGATTATAGCTACCTCCCTTATAGGTTCATACAAGTTCCTTCAGGCTCGTCTCACAAACCTTGAGGTAGGGCTGACCCTGGAGGTCCTGATGGCAGCGGGGGCCTTCCTTGGCAGTCTGCTGTCCATACACCTTGGCGCAGGCACCCTGAGTTTGGTCTTTGGCCTTTTGCTTCTAGTCTCAGGCACCTCCATGGTTCTTGATCGGAAAGGGCAGGCCGACCAGAGCAAAAGCAGGCAGGACTCGACCAGGGATCCGATCGGGGACTACGAGGTTAGCAACATGCCTGTGGGGATCGCGTCATCCTTCGTGGCCGGGGGACTCGCCGGGTTGCTTGGAATAGGGGGTGGAGTTGTTCAGATTCCAGTTATGACTCTACTGATGAAGCTTCCTGTAAAGGAAGCGGTTGCCACAAGCAACTTCATGGTCGGGATAACGGCAACCTCTGCCGTATTCGTGTACTTTTTTGAGGGATATGTCAATCTGATCCTGACAGGACAGGTGGTTCTTGGTGTTGTCATTGGGGGCTATCTGGGCGCGGCTTCCGTCAGCAGAGTTAATGGAGGGTTAATAAGGCGGTTCCTCGCCGTGCTGCTGTTTTCCATCGGGGTCCTCACACTGTACAGGGCGTGAATGAACTGGAATTGGTGTAGGTTACTGAATTGGTTGTCAGGAGACGGGATGTCAGTGGGGGAGTTGTTGTGAGTCTAATTGTTCGCGTTCGGATCGTCATCAAGGTTGCATTGTTTGTATCTCTGGGTGGAATCACCCTGGGCTTGACCCTGTCGTTAGCGGAGGCAGCAAGCCTGTGGTTAGTCCCTGGCCTTGGCTACTCGTTGTTTGGCTTTTGGCCAAAGGAGTTCCTCAGGTTGGGCTTATACTCGCTGATAATGTCCCCAATTGTGGTGGTGATAGTATGCACCCACTTCTACAGCGCCTGTCACCGCTGGCATGATGCTATTGCCTCGTTAACGATTCTTCTGATCCTTGTCCTCGGTATTGCCTACGAGTTTCTTCATTAATTCTGTAACTCCCGGACCTTGGCCCTTCATTGGTCGAACTCACTTCCATGGGGTCTCACACCCCGTCGCTCTCACATAGTCGCCCCCCTAAACGCAGACAATACCTGAGTGTAGGGTATCAATGGGTTTATCTTGAGAGCCCTGAGGGGGTGAGCGGTATTAAGCTTCTAGACTGGAAAGGAAACCTGGGTATGACAGACCGGTACATCAGGGTAATCCTTGGGACGGTCCCAGGTGCTTTTGCCCTGTCTGGGGTTATTGGTGGGGGACTGGCCGTAGCGGCACTGGTCTTTGCCGCGTCCCAGTACGTGGAGGCCGCCTACGGTTACTGAATTGTCTATGACCTCTTGGGTTGGTCAACCCTCTCAAAAGCAAAGACCCGCAGTTAGAACATGGCTATCTTCGGCAGGAACTCTATGAGCCCACGGGCAATGGATGGAGCGGCGATGTTTCCTGTGCGCTGGTACAGATAGCCGGTGAGGGTTGCCATCCCAAATACGATGGCAGCCTGGCTATAGTGGGTGGGATGAAGGCCGTGGAGCCCAGCGGTGAGTAGCAGCGGCACGAAGTACAGGAGAGAACTGGCCAGCGAGGTGACGACAAGACCCCAAAAGCGCCCGAGCAGTCGGGTGAGGGATGTAAGCACATATCCTCTCATTAGCAGCTCCCGGGCAAGTCCGACGATAAGGAAGGACCAGACCGCCAGGTCGACAACGGATGCGCTGTCAAGATCCTGGATCCCACGGGGATATGATAGGGTGCCAACACAGACAACGGCGAACCCGACCAGCCCTGCCGAGACGATGCTTCGCCATATGTTGCGCAAGGTGAGACCCAAGTCAATGAACTGCAGGTGTCTGGCCCTTGTTACGTTCAGTACCAGGATAAGTAATCCCAGGGCAATGAGGGATTGCCCGGTCGTAGTGAGAGAGTGTCTGGCAGCAATCCAGTTGCCAGCGCCGGCAAGACCCAATACAGTGATGAGCACTAAGGTCTCAGCCGCCCTACTCAGATGCTTAAAGCGATCAAGCTCAAAGGCGCTATCAATATCAATGGTTAGGAGCATGATCATCAGCAGGATGAGGGCGCCAGCGGTAACGAAGATTGCGATTGAAATCGGGATTATCGCCGGCTTGGCAAAGAGCAGAAAGAAAGGTATCTGCTGACTGGTGTTTGCTGGAAAGCGCAGCACAAGGTTGTCGTAGGCAGGATAGCTTATCACTATATCCCCTCCCTGAACGAAGTGGAGGGGGCCATGGTGCTGGCCGTTGATACGAACTGGTATTGAACCGCTGGCGGTTATGAACTGTCTTGTTACACCAAACATCTTCAGGTTACTCAGGTCATTGCTGTTCTCTTCAATTATCGCGCGAGCTCGATCGAGAAACTGGTAATCAGTAATGGGTTGAGCACTGGCCAGGTCCTTCAAGTTTTGAAGCCGTTGGTATGAACCGGGAAGGTAGACCTCGGTAAACTGGTCCTTGACAGAAACCGTATGAAGGGTCTCGTAAAGGACGGCGGAGTACTCCCCTGGGAGGTCCAACGAGTACTCTCCACTGCCCAGGATTACAGCGCCTGATACCTGCTGGCCCCGGTAAGTGGGGATTATGAGACCTGGCCCCACTGTTAACTGAAGATAGGGCCCCTGGATATCGAGGGTGTCAAAGTAATAGGCCTCTTCCTTTACATACTCATTGGTCATTAACCCAACGCTGCCAGGTTTGTACATGAAGAGGGCCAGGGAAACACCGGCCAGTAGCACTGCGATGAGAAGGAAGCTGATGGCAAGAGCCAAGGGGTTATCGTCAAACAACGGGTTCTGCCGGATTCGTTCGATCATTAAGGGGTCTCCTTTCACACTTGCTAACAGTTACATTTCTCCAAAGCAACCAGATATCCTTTCATTCAGTGAGATGAGAGCTCTTACAGCCGCATCCCCTGGTTCGCCAAGCCCAGGCCCTTGGACAAGGGGTTTGAAGGCTTGATTGGTTGACTTTGCCTGCCCCTTTGGATATGATTGGACGCAGATAATGGAGGGGTGAAGTATGACTACAACTAAGCCGCGTGGCACCCAGGATATCCTACCAGGCGAGACCGAAAAGTGGCATTACCTCGAGAACAGCATAGGGGAGATTTGCCGCCAGTACGGCTTCCGGGAACTGAGGACGCCTGTCTTCGAGCATACAGAGCTCTTTTCAAGAACCTCCGGGGAGTCAAGCGACATCGTTCGCAAGGAGATGTATACCTTTGAGGATCGCGGTGGGAGATCATTGACCCTACGGCCCGAGGGTACTGCCTCACTGGCCAGGGCCTATGTAGAAAACGGAATGCATGTCTGGCCATCACCAGTCAAGCTCTACTATCTGGCGCCCATGTTTCGCTATGAGAAGCCTCAGGCCGGACGCCTGCGCCAGCATACCCAGATCGGGATTGAAACCTTCGGCAGCCAGGAACCTGTGACCGATGCCGAGGTTATCATCTTCGCCCTTGACCTCTTTGACCGCCTGGGGATTTCGGGCCTGATAGCTAATGTAAATAGCATCGGTTGCCCTGACTGCAGGCCCAAACACAGGAAGGAGCTTGTCTCATTCCTTGAAGGCCTCCATGGTGAGCTCTGCCCTGACTGTCAGGGTCGGCTTGACCGCAATCCTCTCCGGGTGCTGGACTGCAAGGAGGAGTCCTGCCAGCGCCTTGTGGCAGACGCCCCCGTGATCCTGGACTACCTTTGTGGCCAGTGCCAGGACCACTTTGCTGACCTACAGCAGTACCTGGCGGACTCCCATGTAGAGTACACCGTCAACCCCCACATTGTAAGGGGGCTTGATTACTACACTAAGACGGTCTTCGAGATTGTCCACCCCGGCTTGGGCGCCCATAATGTGGTCTGTGCTGGTGGCAGGTACGATGGCCTTATAGAGGAGGTAGGCGGCCCGCCTACCCCTGGCGTTGGTTTTGGGATGGGCCTGGAGCGGCTGTTGATGATCCTAGATGAAGAGGGGATTGAGATCCCGATTGACGAGGGGATCGATGTCTTCATCGCCACTATTGGCACAAAGGCGGCGCGGAAGGCCTTCAGCCTTGTTCAGGAACTGCGGCGGGCCGGGCTGTCCTCCGACATAGACCACCTGGGGCGGGGCCTATCAGGCCAAATGAAGCAGGCCAACCGCAGCAATGCACGGTGGACCGGTATTCTTGGCGATGATGAGCTCGATAGAGGCATCATTATTCTGCGCAACATGGAGACCGGGGATCAGTCAGAGGTACCCCTTGATGCCCTGGCCAGGATTGTCAGTGGCAAGCTTGAGGATCAAGAAAACGAGGCCTATGAAGAGGGTCTGAGGGAGGAGCCAGTATAAATGAAACGAACTCACTACTGCGGCGACATCTCAGCGAAGGATATCGGCGCCGACGTTGTCATTGCTGGCTGGGTGGCCAGGCGCCGTGACCTTGGCGGCCTCATCTTCATAGACCTGCGAGACCGCTCCGGTATTATCCAGGTAGTTGCCAATCCTGACAAAGACAAGCAGGTCTTTGATGTGGTTGACGGTTGGCGGGGCGAGGATGTGGTTGTGGTTAGAGGTCCAGTGAGGGCCAGGGCAGAGGGCCAGGTTAATCCTGATCTGAGGACCGGAGAGATAGAGGTCGAGCCAAGCAGCGCCCAACTCCTCTCTGGTGCCAAGACGCCGCCTTTCTATATTCAGAATGATATAGACGTTGACGAAGGCCTGCGTCTGAAATACCGGTACCTGGACCTGCGCCGCCCGGAGATGCTCGAGAACCTCATTTTCAGGCACCGGATAGTAAAGGGGATACGCGACTACTTTGACGGCCACGGCTTTGTTGAGGTTGAGACCCCTGTTCTGACTAGAAGCACGCCGGAGGGCGCCCGTGACTACCTTGTGCCCAGCCGTCTTCAGCCAGGGAGCGCCTACGCCCTGCCCCAGTCACCACAGCAGTTTAAACAGCTCCTAATGATAGCGGGGCTTGACCGTTATTTCCAAGTCGTAAAATGCTATCGCGACGAGGATCTGCGGGCCGACAGGCAGTTGGAGTTCACTCAACTTGATATGGAGATGTCCTTTGCCCATGAGGACACTGTGATTGAGATCATGGAGGGCATGTTGGCCCATCTCATTAGAGAGGCCTTTGGCGTTGAGCTTGAACTGCCGCTTCCCAGGATTCAGTTTGACGAGGCAATGTTGAGGTACGGCAGTGACAAGCCGGATATCCGTTTTGGCCTTGAGATCCAGGAGCTATCGCAGCTCTTCGCTAACAGCGCCTTCAAGGTCTTCAGCTCAACCCTGGAAGGCGGCGGCGTGGTGCGGGGCCTCGCTGTCCGGGGTGCGGCAAGCTACAGCCGAAAACAGCTCGATGAGTTGACGGCGGTAGCGACTGAGGCTGGAGCCAAGGGCCTAGTGTGGATTGCCATTACCGAAGATGGTCTTCGTTCCCCAGTAGCAAAGTTTCTGAGCGAGGCTGAGATTGCGGGTCTGACTGCCGCCCTTGGCGCTTCGGTTGGCGACCTGATGCTGGTTGTTGCCGGCTCCCGGGAGGTAGCCGCGGCGAGCCTTGGGACCCTGCGCCTGCACCTCGGAACCGAGCTGGATCTCATTGATGAAGGTGAACTGGCTTTCTGTTGGATTCAGGATTTCCCTCTCTTTGAGATGGATGGTGGGGAGATCCATGCGGCGCACCACCCCTTTACCGCGCCTGTTGAGGAGGATGCGGCAAAACTTGAAAGTAAGCCTCTGGAGGTCAGGGCCCGCCACTACGACCTGGTCTTGAACGGCTGGGAGCTTGGGAGCGGTAGCATCAGGATCCACCAGCGTCAGCTGCAGGAGGCCCTGTTCCGGGTCCTTGGGATGGACGAGGAGACCTATACCCGCGAGTTCGGTCATATGCTTGAGGCCTTTGAGTATGGCGCTCCGCCTCATGGTGGCTTTGCCATGGGCATTGACCGCTTCGTTACGCTATTGCTTGGCCGTCGGTCGATCCGCGATGTTATAGCCTTTCCGAAGACAACAAGCGGAAACGACTTGATGATGCCGGCGCCATCGGTTGTCGGTGAAGAACAACTCAAGGAGCTTGGCCTGTCCCTGAGGCCCAAGGACAGTTGAAGAGGATAAATCTGACAATAGATATGAAAGCGTCTCAGCTTGCATTGGATAGTGCCCTGTGGTAATATAAAAACTGCAAACGAAACAAGACTGAATTGCCGAAGTCTTCGGAACCTTAGCACTATTGGACTTACCCTGCTGTGTGCGTGTGAAACCGTTATTTTGAGCCAACACCATTACACAGGGAGCCACAGTTCTGATGGTTGAGGATACGCCGCCTTCTCGCAAGGGTTGTCAGCGGACATCTGAAGCCATTGGGCGGGCACCCACCTGCGAGAGCGGGCCTCAAAATTATCGGTCTAGGACGGCATGGTGGGGGGTCCATGTTTATAGAGCAACTTTTTCGTTTTGTCCATTTTTATAGGCTTTGAGCTGTTCGGTGATAGGGTCTGACCTCTAGTGGCAGGCTTCTTTTTTTCTTATGATTTGCGAGTTGTGATCAGAGCCCCAGAGGCCAGGATCACACGGTAGGCCAACCCTCTGGCTTGAGAGGGTTGGCCTTCCTATTCCGGATGGTGGGCGATGGCACCAGATCGTCAATCCCGATGTCTGACCTTGCTACCCCCTTGGATGTGGAAGGACAAGGGCGTCATACCGTTGAAGTTAAATCCCATTGAGATATCTGGAGATGCGAGAGAATTTGGAGTTTGGGGAGGGTGCCTTTAATGGGCAGATTCATTGACTTGAGAAGCGATACAGTTACCAGGCCGACCCCCGAGATGAGGGAGATCATGGCCAAGGCCGATGTGGGCGATGATGTATATGGAGAAGACCCCACCATCAATCGCCTGGAGGAACTGGCCGCAGAGATGGTTGGGATGGAGGCAGCCCTTTACCTCCCGTCTGGAACCATGGGAAATCAGGTGGCGGTCTATGCCCACACGCAGCACGGTGATGAGGTCATCCTTGAGGCAGACTCGCACATTTTCTATTACGAGGTGGCTGGGGCCGCGGTTTTGGCCGGGGTTCAGACGCGCCCAGTTCCAGGCATTGATGGGGCCATGGATCCAGAGTCTGTCAATGTCGCCATCCGGGGCGAGAATATTCACTTCCCCCGGACCAGCCTAGTGTGTGTAGAGAACACCCACAACAGGGGTGGAGGTGTGGTGGTACCACTGGCTAACATCAGGGCCATCAGTGACATTGCCCACCAGAAGGGCGTCAAGGTCCATATGGATGGCGCCAGGGTGTTTAACGCCGCCGCCGCGTTGGGCATTGATGTCAGGGAAGTGGTTGCTCCAGTGGACTCGGTGATGTTTTGTCTCTCTAAGGGCCTTGCAGCCCCCGTCGGTTCCATGTTGGCTGGCTCATCGGAATTCATCGAAGGTGCCCGCAAGACGCGCAAGCTCTTTGGTGGTGGCATGAGGCAGGCAGGTATTATTGCTGCTGCAGGTGTCTACGCCCTGGAGCACATGGTTGACCGACTGCAGGAAGACCATGAGAACGCCCGAGTTCTGGCTGAGGGCTTGGCCGAGGTCTCTGGCATAGATATTGACCTTGAAAGGGTCCAGACCAACATTGTTGCCTTTGACACAGCTCCACCAGCCCAGGGACTGGTGGAGGGGTTGGAGACTCATGGGGTTAAGGCTGGCGCCATGGGTTCACACCGCATCAGGATGGTGACCCACAACGACATCGCCAGAAATGACATCAAGACCGCTATCGCGGCAGTGGCGGAGGCTATGAGCACCTTGTCTGTCTAGCCTTCTAGGCATCGGCTCTGGTCCGGATGTGGACATCCCGCTGTGGGAAGGGGATCTCAATGCCCGCGTCATTGAAGGCATTGTAGACCATTGTGTTGAGCTCGTCGGTTACCCGGAACCGGGTTTTGAAGCTGGAGACCCAGGCGATGAGCATGAAGTCAAGGGCAGACTCGCCGAAGTTGGTGAAGTACGCCCCGGGGCCAGGTTCTTTAAGGACATCAGGGTGCGCTTGGGCCGCGCCCATGAGAAGCTCCTTGACCCGCTCAATACTGGAACCATAGGCCACGCCTACCCGAATCCGAACCTTGACCTTCTCATCGGGAAAGCCGTGGTTGATAACGCGACTGTTGGCTATGTCCTTATTAGGTATTACAATGACAGTATTGTCCAGCGACAGGATCCTGGTTGAGCGCATGCCGACCTCAAGGACATCACCAACAAGCTGGCCGTCCATCTCGATGCGGTCTCCCTCCCGGAAGGGCCTGTCCATCATCAGGGTAAGACTAGCAAACATGTTGCTGAGGGTCTCTTGGGCGGCCAGAGCCACGGCCAGGGACGCGATCCCAGCGGTAGCCACCAGGCCGGAGATGTTAAGGCCAAAGTGCCCGAGAATCAGGGTAGCGGCGACGAAGTAGATGACAACGCGGCCGACAAGGCGAATCATTGGCAGGAACTCGTCGTCAAGGGTCGATTCGGTCCTTACGGCAACGCTAGTCAGGTACCAGTCGGCTGTTGCCCTGAAGGCCATGTCAATACCCAGGGTGGCCACGATGAGCATGGCTACATAGATGACCGTAAGCCCAGCCGAGATAAAGGCTTTGCCTGCCATGTCTGGGTTGGCTGCCAGGGCCTGAGATAGGCCAAAGTAGATAACACCGAAGAAGGTCAAGATTGTGACTGGGGTCTTTGTGACCTCAATCAGTTTCAGGTCAAGGTCTGTTTTGGTGCGTTGAGCGATGGGTTGAAGGAGCTTGACCCAGAGGAACCGAGCTAAAAAGGCCAGTACCACCGCTGCTGCCAGGTCAATGAGAATTAGCGTGCCGGTCATGTCAACCCATAACTGCGCCAGATCCAAGTTTATGTTCATCTCTGTTTGCCCCTCTCCAATGCCCTTTGTGGCTATAACCTCTGTTTGACAGTCCACAAGTCTATGATACTGGTAAGGGCCATGGAGCGCAAGACCCGCGTCCCCTTGTGCTTAGAGTGAGACCTCCTCTGGCCACCGGTCAAGGTAGAGTAGAAGGGGGTGGTCTCTTTGAATCCATTGTTCTCGCTGGGAGGCCCTGACCCGGCCCTCCGGCAGAGAAGAGAACCAATCAAGAATCTCCTCGGCAGGCCCGAACCGCTCCTGCCTGGAGAGGCTGCGAGCGTCAACCACCTCCTGGTCAGGAGTGAAGGCCAGGAATCCGGTGGCCACCTGGCGCACGAAGTAGCGGTCGTGAGACGAGAAGACGATGGCGCCTGGAAACTCCATCAGCGCTGCCTCCAGGGCCTCGCGGGCAGGCAGGTCAAGATGGTTTGTGGGCTCATCCAGCAGCAGAACGTCGACCCGGGCTGCCACAAGCTTGGCCAGGAGCAGACGACTGCGCTCACCGCCGCTGAGCTCCGATACGGATTTAAAGACCTCGTCGCCGCTGAAGAGAAACCTGCCCAAGAACGACCTGGCCTCCGGGGGTTTCATGCTGGTGGCAGAGATTATCTCCTGGAGCACCTGCTGACTTGGGTCTAATCCCTGGAGATCCTGGGTGAAGAAGCCCACCTTTCGGCCCTGCATCAGGCGGACCGATCCCCCTAGGGGTTCTTCATCGCCAGCAATAAGGCGAAGGAGGGTGGATTTACCGGTACCATTCTGTCCAATCAGGGCAACTCGTTCCCCGGGCTGGATGGTAAAGTCGAGGTCGGCGAAGAGGAGGCTGCCGCCGTATCCGTGGGTGAGCTCTTTCGCCACAACGGACTCATTACCCCTGGTCTTCCCCCGGGGAGTGAAGCTTAGGGATGGGGCTTTCAGCCCATTGCGGGGAAGGTCAACCCGCTCCATTCTGGCCAGAGCCTTTTCGCGTCCCTTGGCTGACTTCGCCCTGTTGCCGGCCTTGTACCGCTGAACATAGTACTTGAGCTTCTCCTCCTGGCGCTGCGCCTTCTTGAAGCGGGCCATCTGTTCACGGTATTCCAGTTCCCGTTGTGCCTTGTAATTGTCATAGTTTCCTCTGTAGACGGCGGCAACGCCGCCTTCGAGGTTGACAACCTTATCGGCCACAGCGTTGAGGAAGTGGCGGTCGTGGGATACAAAGAGGGCTGTTCCACTGTAATCCCGCATAAATCCCTCTAGCCAGCGTCGGGCTGGGATGTCCAGGTGGTTGGTGGGCTCATCAAGGATCAGTACCGGTGGTTTTCGCAGGAGGAGCCTGGCCAGGGCCGCCCGAACCCGCATTCCGCCGCTCATCTCAGCCAAGGGCTGCTCCAATTCATCCTCGGAGAATCCCAGGCCAAAGACAACCTTGCGGGTTTCAACCCTGAAGCCATAGCCCTCAGCCTTCTCAAAATCTTCAGTGAGCCGCTGGTATGACCTGAGGAGGCGATCCATCTCCGATGGGTCATCGGAGAGGTGGGGCTCCGCCATCTTGATCTCAAGGTGGCGAAGCTGTGCCTCCATCTCCAGGGGTTTAGTCCAGACGGCAAGGCAGTAGTCCCAGAGGGTCTCACCCCGGGCCATTTCGGCGATGCCTTGCTCAAGGTAGCCAATGTCCCCTGGGGAGACTCCCGCTGCCTCTGCCCGGCCTGAGGTCGGCTTTTCGAGATCAAGGGCCAGGCGAAGCAGGGTCGATTTACCACACCCGTTGGGGCCGACTATGCCGACCTTTTCACCGGGGCCAACTGTGAAAGAGACGCCGTTGAGAACCGGAAAGATCCCGTAAGCTTTATGTAGGTTATCGAAGACTAATGAAGCCATGTTGCTCTTCCTTTCCACTTAAAAAGACACTGGCGATAACCAGTGTCTCGAGAAAGCGATGGTATGTACTGAACCCCGCGGCGGTGCGGTCTGGTCCCGTGGGGCCAGATGCATGCCCTCTATCGTCTCTTTAAGGAGTGGTTCAGGCGCGCTTCTCACTGGTTATCCTGCGCTTCTGGCAGCCGAAAAAGGGATACACTACTCCCTCTGTAAATGGCTAAGCCCTTCGAAGGCAGGAAACCTGTGACATTTGAAGCATCGCCTCCTCATAATCCATCCCGGTCAGTCTGGTCCCCACCGGCCACAGTCGGTCGGGCATCGTGACTCGAGTTCCAAGTCTCATGGCATTCTACCTGCCAACCTATAATACAATGCCCTTTGGTTTGGTGTCAAGAAAGCCCTGCCAGGATGCCTTCAAGGCTGGCTTCGGAGTCCATCACAAGGTTAAGCCTGCTGGCCTCCAGGTGTTTGTGGACCGCCGGCTGGGTTATACCGAGCTCCTGAGCCACCTTCTCCTGGTTGCGGTGCTGATAGTAAAGCAGGGTCACCTGGCGCTGCCGATCTGTCCACCTCCACCTCACCGACTCAAGGAGGGAAAGATGACTTGAGAGTTCGCTGTCGGTGGACTCATTGCCGCTGTTAATGGCAACACCGCCCCCAGTGACAGTTTCGATGGCGGATCTGGCCCGGTAGAAAGCGGGTCCGTCCATACCGATGGCCTGTGGTTGCAGATCAGTGGAGAGGGTCCCTACCCCAAGGCCGTACCGAAGCCTGACGGGGTGGAGGCCGTAGAAGAGGTGCCGGATTACGGCAACAAGGGGAGCAGGATTGGTCAACAGCCCCTGGAACTCATCTCCAGCGGTGACAATGAAGCCTGCGGCAGTGTCTTTTCTGAGGCTCTGGTTGAGCTCCTCATTGACGGCCTTGAGAAACCTCTGCTGAAAGCTGTTCCGGCTCGCAAGCTCTTTTGAGCCAACTATGTCAGCGATAAGGGCGCTATAGATAGCCATGTTGTCCTCAATCCCTTCAGAGTCTCTGCGGGTGACCCAGGGATAGTATAACCTAATGAAATAATATTTTCAACATATAATGTCTAGTAGTTAAGGTTTTCAAGTATAACTTATCAGTGATAGTTGAAGGTTGGACCAACAAGTCCTGTCACAATGAGACTCCCTACAATGGCAATCCCCAGGCTCAACAGGGTTCCAATCAGGTAGTATTCACCCTTTTCACCGCGGAGCTTTTCAAAACGGCCAATGGATTTGGCCGCAATTGTAAGTCCAGCGGCGGTGACATGGCCATTAAGCATCAGGGTGATGACCAGGACACGCTCAATGTTTCCGATTATCCGGCCAGATCTTTGCCGCAGAACCGCGTCATTGTCTCCCCTGGTAGCCACCTCGAAGGCCGGGTCCGCCGATTGGCTGCGACCAGCTGCCACTTCAGCGTGAGCTGTGAACTCTTCATCGCCAGTGTCGCCAAGGGTGGTACCATTCAGGGAGGTTAGCGCCACCCGAGAGGTCACGTTATCTGCTGGGTTAAGCCCGTCAAGCACCCAGCGGACAACATCATTGGCCCCCGTCACCGAGAAGAAATAGAGGAGAACCAGTAGCGTCAGTTCGTAGAGAGAGAGACCACCAAGCCAGGTGCCAAACAGCGCTGGAACGGCGGTACCCAGGGGCGCGATGAGGGCAGGAGTGAGTTGGGCCCGAAGGCCGTAGCTGATGCCAGCGGCGGCTGTGAACACCGCCAGAATCCAGAGTCCCTTAACGATGTATTGGGGGTAGCTACAGGGGGAGGTCATTAATGGTCTTTCTACATAGGGGTAGATAACTGCCAGGGTCAACAGGACCAGGGAGTAGGCGCCAGACCAGATCAAGGCTTGCTCGGTGGCGATTAACGGTGCTAGGAGAGTGAAATTAACCAGGAAGCCCAGGGGAACATAGGTGACCACCGATTCCATGGGTGCCTCGTCACAAATGGTGGCGGGCAAAAAGGCCCGTAGGGTTGGGCGGAGCAAGAACTCCACGACAAGGAAACCAAACAAAAGCAAGGGTAGAGTTGGTAACATCAGTCCCTCCTCCAGTGCGTCATTGAAGAAGAATTCGTCTGAAAGGCAGGGATGTCCTGTTCCCTGGAGAGAATGCGCCCCTTGAGTGCCCATAACTACCTCTTGAGGGTGTCAATGATGGTATAATGAGCAAGAGCGGAATCGGCCAAGATGCCCGCAAACAGAAGGGCTACGAGACGGAGGACGGGAGGAGAACCTGAGGTGGCAGACCTATTTGGAAAGGCCATGGAGGACCAGTTGGATAAACGGGCGCCCCTTGCAATGCGGATGCGCCCCGGAACCCTGGATCAGTTTGTGGGGCAGGAGCACATTGTGGGCCCAGGGACCCTTCTGCGCCGCGCCATTGAGGCCGATAAGCTTTCTTCCATCATATTCTACGGGCCTGCTGGTACCGGCAAGACTACCCTGGCGCAGATTATTGCAAACTCCACGAAGGCCGCCTTTGTGCGCCTGAACGCGGTAACATCAGGGGTCAAGGATATCCGGCGTGTGATTGACGAGGCCAGGAACCGTCTGTCGCTCCACGGTACCGGCACAATCGTCTTCATTGATGAGATTCACCGTTTTAATAAGTCGCAGCAGGATGCCCTTCTGCCAGCGGTTGAGAGCGGCCTCATCACCCTCATCGGCGCCACCACTGAGAACCCCTACTTTGAGGTCAACTCAGCCCTTGTCTCCCGCTCGCGCATCTTCCGGCTTGAGCCGCTGCGGGATAGCGACATCGCCAAGGTATTGGTGCGGGCCTTGAAGGACAGTGACAGAGGGCTGGGTCAGTACTGTGTCAAGGTTGATGAAGATGCCCTCAGGCATATCGTCAGGGTTGCCGATGGTGATGCCCGTTCCGCCCTGAATGCCCTGGAGTTGGCGGTCTTGACCACACCCCCCGACGAGGAGGGGGTCCGCCAGATTACCGTGGAGGTAGCGGCAGAGTCCATACAGCGCCGGGCCCTGGCCTACGACCGCGATGGGGATCAGCACTACGACACAATTTCAGCCTTTATTAAGAGTATGAGGGGATCAGACCCTGATGCAGCCCTTTACTGGTTGGCGAGGATGATATATGCCGGTGAGGACCCCAAGTTTATAGCCAGGCGAATGATTATCTTCGCCAGTGAGGATATCAGTAACGCTGACCCCAGGGCGCTGCAGATTGCCTGCAGTGTTGCCCAGGCCGTGGATTTTGTGGGTATGCCCGAGGGGCGCATCCCCCTGGCCCAGGGGGTTACTTACCTGGCCACGGCCCCAAAGAGCAACGCCTCTTACGTGGCGATTAACAGGGCCCAGGCCGATGTGGAGAAACGGCGCATCAAGGGTATTCCCCTCCACCTGAGGGATGCCAGCTACAAGGGGGCCGAGAAACTGGGTCACGGCAAGGGCTACAGGTATCCCCACGACCATCCCAGTCACCATGTTGAGCAGCAGTACCTCCCTGACGGCCTGGAAGGCAGCCGCTACTATGAGCCCAGTGAAGAAGGGGAAGAGGCGGAGATCGCCAGGCGGCTGCGCCGGTGGCGCGGTGAGAACCTGCTCTAGCCCAGCATCCACTGGCCGCCGTCGACGCTGATGGTCTGTCCAGTTATCCATAGGGCGTCGTCAGAAGCGAAGAAGGCCACAGCCTTAGCGATGTCTTCTGGTTTTCCCAGCCTCCTGAGGGCGATGCCTTCTATCAGGCGCTTCTGGGCCTCCTCACCCATAGCGTCCCACTGCCGTTCAGTGTCGGGATTAGAGCGTACAAATCCCGGGGCAACGCAGTTGACCCTGATACCGAACTCCCCAAGTTCCCTGGCGGTCTGGCGCGTAAAGCCAATCAGTCCGGCTTTGGAGCTGGCGTAGGCCTGAATTCCGGTAAGGCTAAAAGAGCGCCCTGCCCCGCTCGATATATTGACAATTGAGCCCCTACCCTGTTGTTTAAGCATCGGGGTTACCGCCCTTGTGAAGTGGAAGGCTCCGTCAAGGTTGATTGCGAAGATAACCCGCCAATCATCGTCAGACACCTCTTCCAGTGGTTGCATTGTCTGGCTCGCCACACCACCGGCGTTGTTCACCAGAATATCAATGCGGCCTTCAGCCTGCTGAACCCCGTCGATGAAGCTATTGACATCTCCAGGCCTGGTGACATCAACCCGTCGTGTTTTGCAGTGTGCTCCAGAGACAACAGCATCGACGACAGCGGCGGTTTCCTGTAGTTCGCAACCGAGGATATCGCAGGCCCAGACTGTAGCGCCGTGCCGCGCCAACTCAAGGCAGATCTCACGGCCGATGCCGTGGGCCGCTCCAGTTACAACGGCGACTCTACCAGCAATGCTGTTACCCATGCATTCTCCACGCCCTTCTCTATGTCTTACTTCACCACAGGTGGCTCTCAGTGCCTGGCGTCCGCCATGGCCCCTAATCTTCAACGTAGAAGTAGTTAGCCGGATTCTCTCGCAGAACCCTCCTCAGTACCTGGCTATCAATGCCTTGTTCTTCGCAGTAGGGAATGAAACCTGTAAAGAGCGAGCTGCAGTTTGCGCCCTTGTCTTCCGATGCCTGCTCATAGAAATCAACATCCTGCGACAGGAGGATCCTGTCCTCGTAGTTACCGACGATGGCGTTCTTAATTAGTTCACAGTGAGATTGATATCTATCAGGTGTAATCAGATCAAACCCCAGCCACATTCCCGTGGCCGCTGCCCTGGCCAGTACCGCGTCGTCCGGGTCCTGGCTGGCATGAGCCCAGCAAAACCTGGTGTAGTCAGCTTCTTCCTGCTCCAGCAGGTCCATGACCTCCTCGGCCAACTTGGCCTTCCAGATGTGGCAGTGGATGGGTAAGCCCGTGGCCTTACTGGCTATCAGGGCAGCCCTGATCCCCTGTTTCTGAAACGGGTGGAGTTTATCGTCTCCGGTAAAGATTTTGATGTGAGAGGGCCTGACCACTGTGGTCTCAATGGTCTCAAGCCCCTCCTCAAAGTCCTTGATCCATCGGTCCGCAAGCTCCAGGTGGTAGTTGGTGCTGTGGATGTGGTAGGTGTATGCTGGGAGCGCCCGGCCGGTGTTGGCAATGATCCGGACCCCGGAGGCCCGCGATAGCCTGTACATCAGTCTGAGGTTCTGCCCTCCGAAGGGGGGCGACGCCTCGGCAACCACCCTACAGCCCGCGGCATAGAGGGAGTTGAAAACCGGGAGCAAGGTGTTGTAGAGCCCATTAACCTCTTCCTCGTCATATGCCCCCGTAAAATACATGTGCTGAGCAAAGGGTGAACCCCACTTGATGTGTTCGTGGGATAGCGTGATACCGAGTTCATCTTTGCGGACAGGACCGGTCACCGTATAGATCATTAAGGTACCTCCATTTGTGTAATACCTATATGTACGGATAGCCCCGCCTCAGGTTTCTCAACCCACCTGAACAGTAATAAATCCGATATATTTACTCGGAATTATTGACGGCCCGAAACTCCTATGTTATACTCGCATTGGAATAAAGCCGACTAGTCCACTAGGAATTATGGGAATTATAAAACTAATAGAGCAGACCTAAGTTGGAAGACCTGAGTTAGAATACCTAATCCTAGCCTTTGTTAGACCCTGGACTCATGATGAGGGATGGATACCATCGGGTATCGGGAGGGGCCAGACATGAAGCTTTCCACTAGAGGCCGCTACGGCGTACTGGCGATGTTTGACATTGCCATGTACGGTGGTGAGGATCCGGTATCAATAAACACAATAGCAGAGCGCGAGGGGCTGTCAGAGAGCTATCTTGAACAGCTCATGGGCCATCTGCGCCGGGCAGGGCTTGTAACCAGCACCCGTGGGGCGGGCGGTGGTTACCGTCTGGTTAAGCCGGCAGAGAGTATCAGTGTCGGTGACATCATCAGGGTCCTTGAAGGGCCTATCGCCCCTGTGGACTGCGTCGCCAAGAACCTTCCAGAGGACTTTGAGCACTGCGCCAATACTAACGCCTGTGTTACCAGGAAGGTGTGGGCCAGGCTCAGGGATAGTATGGTGGGTGTGCTCGATTCAATTAGCCTGGCGGATCTTATGGCCGATTCTGAGGCCGCGGTTGAAGCCCATGCTGAGGCCAAGACCGAGGATCTCTAAGGCGCAGATTAAACAGGTTGAAAACCCTTGCTTGACTATCTTTGAAAGGAGAGACCACAGTGACAACCCAGAAGGTCTACCTGGACCACGCAGCAACCACACCAGTTCACCCCGAGGTCGCAAAGGTCGTTCTCAACTACATGGTCAAGGACTTCGGCAATGCCTCTAGCGTGCATTCCTTTGGCCGCACCACCAGAAAGGCCATGGATGAGGCCAGGGAACGGGTGGCCGACCTGATCAACGCCAATCCTAAGGAGATAGTCTTTCTTAGCGGCGGCACTGAAGCCGACAACCTTGCCATTAAAGGGGTTGCCGAGGCCTACAAGGACAAGGGCAAGCACATCATCACCAGTGAGATTGAGCACCATGCAATCATCCACACCTGTCAGTACCTTGAGAAGCAGGGCCATGAAGTGACCTACCTCCCCGTTGATGAACACGGCATGGTAAGCCCTGAGGACCTGCTTGAAGCGATTAGGGACGACACAGTTCTTGTCAGCATCATGCTGGCCAACAACGAAATGGGGACCATTCAGCCCGTAGAGGAGATTGGCAGAATCTGCCGTGAGAAGGGAGTCATCTTTCACAGTGATGGGGTTCAGGCCGTGGGGAGCATCCCCGCTGATGTCGATGCCCTGAATATTGACCTTCTATCGATGTCTTCCCATAAGCTCTACGGCCCCAAGGGCGTTGGCGCTCTCTACCACCGAAAGGGCATTAAGCTTGTATCCCAGCAGACCGGCGGCTCTCACGAGTACAGGTTGCGGGCTGGAACGGAGAACGTTCCGGGCATTGCGGGGTTCGGCCTTGCCGCCAAGCTGGCCAAGGAGGAGATGGAGGAGAGGGTATCTCGCATCTCCGCGCTTCGCGATAAGCTGCAGTACGGCCTGATGCAGGCTGTTGACCATGTCAAGCTCAACGGGCATCCTGAAAAGCGCCTACCCAACAACCTGAATCTAAGTTTCGAGTATGTAGAGGGGGAGTCCATGCTCCTCAACCTTGATATGAAGGGCATTGCCGCCAGCAGCGGCTCCGCCTGCACCTCTGGTACCCTTGACCCATCCCATGTGCTCCTGGCCATGGGCATGAAGCATGAGGTTGCCCACGGTTCCCTGAGGATGACCCTTGGCCGTGAGACAGCGGAGGAAGATATAGACTATGTGTTGGAGGTCCTGCCAGGGATAGTCCAGCGCCTGCGCGAGATGTCACCACTGTATCATAAGGAGACCCGTTAGCCGCGGGTGGGAGAGGAGTTGCTAGCAGATGTACAACGAGAAGGTAATGGACCACTTCAACAATCCGCGCAACGTCGGTGAGATCAACAATCCTGACGGCGCCGCCCAGGTAGGCAATCCCTCCTGCGGGGATATCATGAAGATGGAGATAAAGGTTGAGGACGGTAAGATAGTGGATATTAAGTTCAAGACCTTTGGCTGCGGAGCAGCTATCGCCACCAGCAGCAAGGTGACGGAGTTAGCCCTGGGCAAGACCGTTGATGAGGCTGAGGCTATCACGAATGCCCTTGTTGCAGATGAATTGGGTGGGTTACCGCCAGTGAAGATGCACTGCTCAAACCTGGCCGCCGATGCCCTCCACGGGGCCATCCAGGACTACAGGCGGAAACAGGCAGAGAGAGATGACAGAAATGGGAAGGCGGACAAGGCACCAGGCAGTGAGGGAATCGATTAAAGCGATGAAAAAGAAAGTACTGGTTGCAATGAGCGGCGGTGTTGACAGTTCAGTCACCGCTGCCTTGCTAAAGGAAAGAGGATATGAAGTGGTGGGGGCAACGATGCAGATCTGGCCGCGCCCGGCGGCGGATCCCGCCTCCGCAGCCAAATCCTGCTGTTCACTGGAGGCAGTGGAGGACGCCAGGCGTGTCGCCCAGAGGCTTGATATTCCCTACTATGTCTTCAACATGGAGCAGGCCTTTGAGGTCACTGTCATAGAAGACTTTGTCTCCGAGTACGCCCGGGGCAGGACGCCAAACCCCTGCATCGTCTGTAATCATCAGGTGAAATTTGACGCCCTTCTCAAGAGGGCAACGGCTCTGGATTGTGATTGCATAGCCACAGGGCACTATGCCCGCGTCCGGTTTGATGATGAGCTGGGCAAGTACATCATGATGAAGGCAGAGGACCGGAACAAGGACCAGACTTATGCCCTCTACAACCTTGATCAGGGCCAATTGGCCCGCATTCTGTGGCCCCTGGGCGATCTAACCAAAGAGGAGACCCGGACCAAGGCCCGCGACCTGGGCCTGGTCACAGCGGACAAGCCTGAAAGTCAGGAGATCTGTTTTATTCCTGACGACGATTATCGCGGCTTTCTAGCGGCCCGGATCCCGGAGAAGATGGAACCTGGGCCCATCCTTGACACCAAGGGCAGGCGCCTGGGAACCCACTCCGGCCTGCCGAATTACACTATCGGGCAGAGGCGCGGCCTGGGCATTGCCTCCAATCGGCCCCTCTATGTTGTACGACTTGATGTCGACAGCAACGCCCTGATTGTGGGCGGCGCTGACGACGTGTATGATAGCGGCCTCACGGCACGAGGTGTTAACCTCATTCACCTTAAGGCCCCCATTAATGAGTTGCGGGTCCAGGCGCAGATACGCTATAACCATACCGCCCAACCGGCAACAGTGGAGATCAAAACCCCTGGCAGCGCTGTTGTGATTTTTGACAAGAAACAGCGCGCTATAACTCCTGGCCAGTCTGTGGTGTTCTACGATGACGACATTGTCTTGGGCGGAGGCATTATTGATCAGGTGACTGAATAAGGCTCTCAACCCAATAGACCATATCTGCCCCCTCGCCTCCCGCTGGTTCTTCCTGAACGAATTTTCCCTTCACTAATGTGGAATACTGAATTGGTGCATCCATTTGGACTCCTTGAGGAGGGTGTGAACAATTGCCTGAAGATCAGGGTCAGGGAACCAACAACAAGGGTAAGCAAAAGGGTGAGGAGCGCACGCGGCGGCGCCGTGACACCCTGGGCCTGCCGGTGCTGAAGCTTGATGGAGGAAAGAAGATGGGGGAGGTAAGGGAACTCATCTTTGATGGTGAGCGCAAATCCTTGGATGGGGTTCTCATTAAGGAAGACACTCTACTCAGTGGAGGCCAGGTAGTTCAATACAGTGACATCCACAGCCTTGGCCTTGACGCCGTTACCCTGAGGAAGGGCAGCGAGGTCCTGAAATGGGGAGACTTAAAGAAACGCCGTGAACAGGCCAGCCAGGCGCAGGGCTGGCCAGAGCCAGAGAAGCTTCTGGGTAAGCGGTTGGTGACAGAGGCCGGGCGGGACCTGGGGATGATTGATGACCTTATCTTCGATGCCGAAGAAGGGAAACTGGAGGGCTACGAGCTATCGGGGGGGCTTATAAAGGATGTTGTGGATGGGAAAGGGTTTGTCCCCGTTCCGGAGCAGGTAATCCTTGGTACTGACACGGTAATAGTGCCCGCCGATGTTGAGGATACGGTTCAGAGAAGCCCTGTCAAGGCCGACGATGATCCGGAGCCGCAGGCCTAGTGGCGCGGCGTTGATCTGCTGCACCGGGGTACCGGGGTACCGGGTGGAGCGGTGGCGGAGCCCGTACCGAGCTGGAAGCACCGGTCATACAGGAAGGTGAAGAGGATAGGATGATATGTCCAGCTTGTAGCAGTCGCTTAACGGGGCGGATCGCCCAGACCCAGTTCTTCTGTTGGGACTGCTGCATTGAATTCACCGACGATAACGACGGTGAGACAAGGATGTTTGAAATAGATGATGAGGGTTTCCTGGTTCTCATTGAGGACTCAGGAACTCAAGCTGTAGATGTTTAAAGCAGGTCCTGCCAGGGAACAATAGACCCCGATAGTTGCTAACATGAATGCTAACATTAGTCAGAACAGGATTTCCTTAATAAGGGGTGATACAGTGGGTTCCTTTTGGCGTGGCTTGCTGGCAGGCGGAGTCATTGGCGCGGTTGTAACAATGGCCGTTCGCCAAAACCGTAGGCCCTCCACCATGGAGATGGCCATGGATGAGATGGAAGACATGGGTGAGATGGGTGCGGGCGCAACCCGCCGGGCTGGAAAGGTTATAAACCGGGCGCGTCGGCGCATGAGGGATATGATGTAAAGGAAGGCGCGGTGTACAGCAACATCAACACTGCTGACCCGCTTGGGAAGAGAAGACCAAGGATGCGTATACTTGCAGTCGATAGCAGGAGTAGGGCGGATGGGCGTACCCCATCCGTTCGTTTTCTTGCAGGGAGGGACTGGAGCTTTCATGGTGGGTAGCTTCTTAACGAAGAGGAGCATCAGGATTGGGGTTCTTGTAGCCCTTAGTGGGATAACATTAGCCTTCATATTCTCTATTAGAAGCATCTTCGTTCCTTTTGGAATTGCCCTGGCCATCTCCTATGCCCTCGACCCATTTCTGAGATTTGCTGAGGATCGGGGTTTGTCCAGGGTTTGGGCGATCCTGCTGGCCTATGCCATCCTGGGACTACTGGTAGCCCTCTTTCTGCTGGGGGTTGTCCCAACGGTGGTTGTGGAACTGAATAAGCTGGCTGACGCCATCCCCAGTTTTACCAGGCAGGTTCAGGACCTGATCCGGATGGTCCAAGGCAGCTACAGTAGGTTCATTCTCCCGGAATCCCTGCGCGTTGTGATTGACGACACGATTAACCGGTTTCAACAGATTACCCTGGACTTGATTGGCGCGGTTGTGAATCGGACAGTAGGTATTTTCTCGGGCCTTTTCAACCTTATCCTCGCTCCCATCCTGGCCTTCTATCTGCTGAGAGATCTTGAGCTGATTAAGAGGGGGATCGTTAACGTTCTGCCCAGTACCCACCGGCGTGAGCTTGTGGCCCTTGGCGCTGATATTGACGCTGTTTTGGGCGGCTTTGTGCGCGGACAATTGCTGGTGGCTGTGATAGTAGGGGTCCTTGTGGGTGTAATCCTGTCCCTTCTGGGGATGCGTTTCGCCGCGCTGATCGGCATCATTGCGGGCATCACGAACATCATTCCCTATTTTGGGCCGGTCATCGGCGCCATTCCCGCCATCGCATTGGCCTTACTGACAGGGCCCGTGCTCGCACTCAAGGTACTCATCGCCCTGGTTGCCGTCCAACAGCTTGAGGGCAGCATTATATCACCACAGATTGTGGGTGACAGGGTAGGTCTGCACCCCCTGACCATTATCTTTGCCCTCCTGGCCGGAGCGAAGCTCTTCGGCTTCTTGGGCCTGCTGTTAGCGGTGCCGGTAGCGGGAGTGATCAAGGTCACCCTGAAGCACCTCTTCGACTACCTCAGTGAAGAAGCCTAACGGGTTCTGTGGGCCCGGGCTTGCAGATCAATTCCGCCGCGCCGGTTCTGACTCACGATTACTTCTACCTGCTTCGGCGCGATCGCCGCAAAGATATCATCTGCTATCTGGGCCGCCAGGGTCTCAGCGAAGGCTCCCTCACTGCGGTAAGCCCAGAGGTAGAACTTCAGCGCTTTGGACTCGAGGCACAGCTTACCGGGCTCATAGGTGATCTCAATCGTTCCGAAGTCAGGCTGGCCTGTCTTGGGGCACAGGGCCGTAAACTCCTGGGCCTTGAAGGTAACCGATGATACATCGGGGGCTGTGAAGGCCTCTTGTCTCAGCACTGCCCGGGCTTCGCTGAGGGACGCTGGCTGGGGTAGGGGACCATAGTCAGGGATCTCAGGCATCTCAGGCATAGTGGCTCACACCTCGCTTTCTGTCGTAGACGCGGATTCCGTGAATAACTGGGATGGCCAAAAGGGTAAACCAGAGCTTTCCGATGATCTGACCGGGGAGGAACTGCAGGCTCCCAAAGGCCAGGGTCAGGAAAACAGCTGAGTCCACCACAAGGCCAACTACGTTGGATCCAATCACCGCGATTGTCAGGTTTCTTCGTTGCAGGGGCGTATAGACCGACAGGTCCAGAAGCTCGCTAATAAGAAAGGCGCTGCCGCTGGCAAATGCAAGGCGAGGATCCAGGGCCACAGTGGCCAGGGCGCCCAGCGCAATGCCCAGCACTGACCAACCAATGCCCAGCCGGCGCTGGACCAGGTCTCGAAGGGTAAAGCCCAGGCCGACGGCGATGACGCCCGAGGGGGCCAGGATACCGGGCCAAACTGGGATTAACCACGCTGATGGGGTGTGGATCAGGCCTAAATTCTTGATGAGCCAGTTGGCGCCAAACACCGTTCCGATGAATAGCGCGAAGAAGAAGAGCCCTTCGATGCGGAGTGCTCTTTTCATGTTAATGATGACCTCCTTGTTTTTTATAGCGGGTTGGCTGCGACCGCTTGTCAGGGGGCCTGGTCTCCAGGATGGTGGTGAGACCAGCCACGCCTACGTCCACCATTCTACGTGAAGATGGCCTGCTGGTCAACGGGTAGAGCGCGGAACCCGGTTTGACAAAGGCCTCTGGCGCGAGTAGAATATTCCTTAGAAGAATTGATACTCCAGGTCTGCGCTCCAGATCTGGTGGAGAGGCGATGACGGGGTCAATAGCCTCGCCTGTGCTGTTCAGGGAGGGAAGCCCGAGACTGAGAGGCTCCCCACAGCGACAACGAGGTCTGAAGCCACCCCCGAGCCGCGGCTGTACCGGGCTCCACGCCCATTAAGGTTGCCGGAGGCCCACCGATATACGGGCATCTGAGAGGTTCGCGTCCCTGACAATGACGCGGATAATCAGGGTGGTACCGCGGGGAAACATCCCTCGTCCCTGTAAAATGGACGGGGGGTTTATTTTTGTGCTAATTTATGTCAACTGAGTGAAAGGGGTTTTTCATGATGAAGAGGATGACTTCGGCGGAGGCCAGGGAGATGTTTCTAAGGTACTTTGAAGAGAGGGGGCACCAGAGGGTAGCCAGTTCATCCCTGATCCCTCACAACGACCCGACTCTGCTCTTCACCAACGCTGGAATGAACCAGTTTAAGGAGGTCTTTCTCGGCCTTGATGAGCGGCCCTACAGGCGCGCGGCCACTTCTCAGAAGTGCGTCAGGGCCGGAGGCAAACACAACGATTTGGAGAATGTAGGGCGGACGGCCCGTCACAACACCTTCTTCGAAATGTTAGGCAATTTTAGCTTTGGCGACTACTTCAAGGAGGAGGCAATCGCCTTTGCATGGGAGCTGCTGACTGATGTCTTTGGTTTCCCCAAGGATCAGCTCTACGCCACCATCCATCATACTGATGATCAATCCTACGAGATCTGGCAGAGGGTAGCAGGCCTTTCAGAAGACCGTATTGTCCGCCTTGGTGACAAGGACAATTTCTGGCAGATGGCGGACACTGGCCCCTGTGGCCCCTGCACCGAGATCATATACGACCGGGGAGATCAGTATCGCTGCGAGGCCGAGGACTGCGCCATCGGGGGATGTGATTGTGACCGCTGGCTAGAGGTCTGGAATAACGTGTTCATGCAGTATGACCGGGACGAGGATGGAAACCTTAACCCCCTGCCTCGCCCCTGCGTTGACACGGGTATGAGTCTGGGACGCCTCTGCTCTGTGCTTCAGGATGTCTACAGTGTCTTCGACACCGACCTCTTTACCCCCATCATCCGTCGAACTGAAGAGCTGGCCAACAAGGAATACACTGCCGATGAGTCTGGCATGGCCTTTCGCGTTATTGCCGATCATGCCCGCGCCTGTGCCTTCCTTATCGCCGATGGAGTGATGCCATCAAACGAAGGTCGGGGCTATGTTCTGCGGAGGATTCTCCGGAGGGCAGTCCGGTTTGGCAAGTCGCTGGGGATTGACGAGCCCTTTATGGATAAACTTGTTGACACCATTGGCGAAATCATGGGGGATGCATACCCTGACATAGTGGAAAAGGCTGACTTCATAAAACAGGTTATTCGAGCTGAAGAGGAGAGGTTCCACCGCACACTTGACGAGGGTATGCGGATTGCGGGGCAGATCATTGACAAGGTGAAGGAGGACGGAGGGAACCAGATCTCAGGACGCGATGCCTTCCTGCTCTACGATACCTTTGGTTTCCCCCTTGACCTTACAGAAGATGTCGCTGAGGAAACAGGCCTTTCTGTCGACAGGGAGGGTTTCGAGGCCGCCATGGCGGACCAGCGCCAGCGCGCTCGAGAGGCCCGCGAGGACATGGGGGCCTTTAATAGGCAGGCGAGGCTCAGCGAGGTTCTTGACGGCTTGCCGCCGACGGAGTTCACTGGCTACGAGGGCCTCGAAACCGCGGCAACGGCCCTCCGGTTGGTTGCCGGTAATGAGGAGTTGCGCGCAGTCAGAACCACCAGCGAGGCAGAGGCCGACGGAACCCAGGTCTATCTTTTGGCCGATAGGTCTCCCTTCTATGCTGAGGGTGGCGGCCAGGTTAGTGACGAGGGCACCGTCGCCGTCTCAAGGGAAGCTACCTTTGCGGTAAAGGCAGTAGAAGCCCTGCCCGACGGCAAGATACTGCATTCCCTTGGAAGGCGCCTTTCTGGCGATGGGCCTCTCCAGAAAGGGGATGGCATTGTCCTTCGAGTTACGGATACCAGGCGTTTGGACATCGCGCGGAACCATACAGCAACACACCTGCTCCATAAGGCGCTGAACGAAGTCCTTGGAGAGCACGTGAACCAGTCTGGTTCCTTGGTGGCTCCTGAGCGCCTCCGGTTTGATTTTTCGCACTTCCAGGCGCTGACCCCTGGCGATATGGAAGAGATCGAGGATCGGGTCAACGCTGCCATAATGGCAAATCTCAGGGTTGACACCACAATGACCACCTATGAAAAGGCCAAGGAGATGGGCGCCGTCGCTCTCTTCGGTGAGCGATATGGGGACGAAGTACGGGTCGTGGCCATTGATGACTACAGCAGGGAACTCTGCGGGGGTACCCATGTGCGGCAGACAGGAGAGATCGGGAGCTTCCGGATAGTGGCAGAGGCCAGCGTCGGCGCAGGGCTGAGAAGGATAGAGGCTGTTACAGGGCGGTACGCTATTGAACATACGCGGCAGCTAGAGCTCACGGTGGCTCAGGTCGCCGCCGAGCTCCGGACCAAACCGGAGGATCTTGTCAACCGGGTGGTGGAGCTGCAATCCAGGTTGAGGGAACGGGAACGGCAGATTGAGTCCTTCAAGGATCGCCTTGGCGGCAACCTGGCCCAGGATTTGGCAGCTTCCGCCACTGACGTGGGTGGAATACCGGTAATAGTCAGCGAGGTCAGTGTTCCTGATATGGATGCCCTCCGTTCACTTGGTGACAAAGTAAAGAATAGTATAGACTCGGGCGTCATTGTCCTAGGGGCCAAAAACGATGGAAAAGTTCAATTGGTGGCCCTGGTCACCGGGGATCTAATCGCCCGAGGGTTACAGGCGGGCAAGCTAGTGGGTGAGGTAGCAAAGGCCTGCGGAGGCGGAGGCGGCGGGCGTCCTGATATGGCTCAAGCCGGAGGCCGGAAACCAGAGAAACTTGGCGAGGCATTGGCAAATGTTAGAAATTTGGTGGCGGCCACTCTCAAATAGGCAGGAATAAGTCGCCGGGTTAGCGAATTAGGCTTTAGACTTACCGGAGGAGAGTGATGCCCGATGGGTAATGCACCAGAATCTCCCGATAGAACTGTACAGTTCAAGTTAGAGGCCGAAGAGACCTACGAGGCCGGTGACGTCATTCTCACCGTGCACAAGGCCCTCAGCGAAAAGGGCTATAACCCAATCTATCAGATTGTTGGATACCTGTTGTCGGGGGATCCCACCTATATTACTAGCCACAACAACGCGCGTACGCTGATCCGCAAGTTAGAACGTGATGAACTTCTCGAAGAGCTGGTAAAGGCCTACGTGAGCGGTAAGGAAGTTGATGTCCAGTAGGTTTTGTTCAGTAGTGCATTTCGTTGGCAAGATAGGACCAATTAAGGCATAAAAGGTACAGTATGTTTAGCCTATAAACCTCGCATTCTAGACCAGAGTGCGGGGTTTGTTATGTCCCTTATGGTATGTCCATTTGGGTTAGATGAACCGGGGGCTGCGATAATGTATAATGAAGTCAATTACAAGGATGGTGCTGCCGGATGATTCCGCTGAGAGATAGCACGAGGACCGGAAAAACCCCATATGTGAACCTAACCCTTATCGGCATCAACCTGGCGGTTTTCTTATTTGAGTTGAGCCTGAGCCAGAACGAGCTGGCCTTGCTCTTTCGCCGTTGGGGAGCGCTGCCCATTAGACTGGGAGGCGATATCCAGTCTGTGGCAGAGGTTGGTTTGCCGCCTTTTTTGCTGACCCTGATAACCGCCACGTTCTTGCACGGGGGGTGGTTCCATGTCCTCAGCAACATGCTCTACCTCTGGGTTTTTGGCGACAATGTTGAGGCCCGGCTCGGCCACTTCGGCTATACCATCTTCTACCTGATCGCTGGGGTATCCGGCTTCTTCGCTCATGCTCTGGCGAACCCAGGGTCAGCAGTTCCCGCGATTGGGGCCAGCGGGGCCATTGCGGGAGTACTGGGTGCCTATCTGTTGTTATTCCCTCGGGCCCGGATATTAACTCTGATCCCGGTCTTCATATTCCTGCACCTGACGGAGTTGCCGGCCGTGGTCTTCCTTGTGTTCTGGTTCGTACTGCAGTTGGCGAACGGGGTCATGTCCCTTGGCGCCATGGGTCAGACGGTGGCCTGGTGGGCTCACGTCGGTGGATTTCTCAGTGGAGTGGTGATAGTCTACTTTCTGGCCCGGGACCGGATTAGACCGGAAGTAACGTAGACAACTGGTGGGAGGTATGCCAGATAAAGGGGGAGGCAGGTTTGCGGATCCTGGGACTGGATGTGGGTGAGAAGACAGTCGGCGTTGCTATCAGTGACCCCTTGGGCTTAACTGCCCAGGGTGTCAAGACAATCCGGCGTACGGGAAGCCGCGAAGAGGATGTAAGGTCCATTGAGGAGTTATGCCAGCAGTACGAGGTGGACGAGATCGTCGTCGGCCTTCCCAAGCACATGAACAACACCAAGGGATTAAGCGCTGAGAGATCTGAGGCCTTTGCCGAGGCCCTGAGGACGGGGCTGGGAATCACAGTTGTCACCAGGGATGAGCGCCTGAGCTCCTGGGCAGCTGAACAAGCCCTTATTCAGGCTGATGTTAGCCGAGCGGGAAGAAAGCGAGTCATTGACAAGGTGGCTGCCCAGATAATCCTGCAGGGATATCTGGACTCCAGGAGAACAAGTAGTTAACCAAGCGGATAGAAATGCTTTACAGAGGGCTCATCTACGGATAATATGACAACGTGACGCTTTGTCCTCTCCATTGGCGCCTGGATTAGCACTTTGAGAATGTATTCGAGTTAGGGAGTGATCTGCTTGAGTAAGTCAACACGGGCTGATTTTGGGGAAGAGGCAACCCCAATTACCCTGATTGATGAAGATGGACGCGAGCATGAATTTCAGATGGTCGATCTCATTAAGGTTAAGGGCTCCGATTACGTGGTTCTTGCTCCGCTGGAGGATGACGATGACGAGCATGACCTGGTGGAACGGATAGTTGTGCTTCGGCTTGAGACTGATGGTGAAGACTCTCATGTCCTTACAGACATTGATGATGAGGATGAATGGGATCAGGTTGAGCGAGCCCTTGAGGAGCTCATCGTAGACAGATTCCCCGAGTATGCCTGGGGTGGTCTTGACCTGGGGCGCCGGGACGATGCCAAGGGCCTGAAGCATTAGCCTGAAGCACTAACCTGAAGCAATAGATAGAGAGCTAGGCCTCTGTGGCGGACAATTATTCAGCTATTGGTTCACAAGCGAATTCATCACACTGGGGTTGGGTCTAATGAAGGAATACCTGATGAAGATTATCGAGGTTCTTGGAGTCTGGGGCCGATCAGCGCGCAATGTCGCGGCGCGTCTGTGGTTTCAGGGAATCTCCTGCGCTAAGCAGATTCCCTGGGGTCAGTTACGACACCGGCTGGAGAAGGGCCCTCAAGTTGTTCTCCGAGGCATAGCCAGGGGATGGCAGTGGATTACTGCTAATCTTAAAGCCGGACTGAGCTCCATTGTCGGGTACCTTGGCCGCTATCGGGAGATAAGATGGTCCGGCCCTGGCATTGGGCTGGCCTTGAGAGACAAGCAGCTTCGCTGGCTGCTCCTTGTTCCGCTGGCCTTGGTTCTACTGGTTACGTCCGCTGGGTTTGGGTCCTATATGGCGCTCTCTATGTTGGACCCCGTGGGACCTCAGAGCAGCGGGGTTGTGTCTGTTGATATACCCAGCGGGTCAGGCGCCCATAGGATCGCGTCCATTCTCCATGAGGCCGGCCTTGTAAAGCATCCATTGGCATTCCGGCTTTTTGTCAAGTACTACGGAAAGGATAATCTCCTGAAGCCGGGAGAGTATCAACTTTCTCCCGCCATGACTGTCGCAGAGATCACCGAAGAGATTATTCGGGGCAATGTTGTTACCTACCCATTCACTATTCGCGAGGGCTATACTGTTGAACAGATAGCCTATCACCTTGACGATCTGGGTTTTGCTGATGCTGAAACCTTCCTGACGCTGGCACGGAGCAGGGAGGAGTGGGATTACAGGTTCATTCAAGGCATCCCTGAGGGTGTTGAAGAGCCCCTTGAGGGGTATCTCTTCCCCGACACCTACCGCATTCCCAGAGGCACGGGTGAGTGGGACATCATCAACATGATGCTAAAGCACTTTGAGTCAGTCTGGAACCCGCTATTTGACGAGCGTATGGAGGAAATGGGATTGACCCAACACGATATTGTGACCCTGGCCTCCATTGTACAGAAGGAAGCCGGAAACTCCGCTGAGATGCCCTTGGTGTCATCGGCCTTTCACAACCGGCTTAACGTAGGGATGAAGCTGCGTTCCTGCGCCACTGTTAATTATGTCTTGCCTGAGCCAAGACCCATTCTAACGACTGAAGACACCCAGATTGACTCGCCATATAATACCTATATCAACGGCGGCCTGCCACCCGGGCCAATTGGTAATCCTGGAGAAGAGGCCATCAGGGCAGCTCTCTATCCAGCGGACACCGATTACTTCTATTTTGTGGCCAAGGGGGACGGCTCAAGCCATTTCTCTGAAACTCTCTGGGAGCACTTGCAGGCCGTCAATAAGTATCTAGGGGGTAACTAGGTTGAGTACTCCGCCGGAGATTCTGGCGCCGGCAGGCAACCTTGAGAAACTTGAGTTTGCTGTTATGTATGGTGCCGACGCTGTCTATATTGGGGGCCAGGCCTATGGCCTCAGGGCCTATGCAGGGAATTTTAGCTATGATGACATGGCAAAGGGGATTGCCTTTGCCCATCAACATGGGGTGCGCGTCTATGTTACAGCCAACATCATTCCCCATAATCAGGACCTGGCTGGATTGCCCGCCCACGTTGAGAAGGTAGCTAGCCTGGGGGCTGACGCCCTTATAGTCGCCGATCCTGGTGTCCTCAGGATGGCGAGACAAGTGGCCCCTGATTTGGAGTTCTACTTGAGCACTCAAGCCAGTAATACCAATTGGGCCGCGGCCCAGTTCTGGGCTGACCAGGGCGTTGATCGCATCATCCTTGCCCGGGAGGTCAGTCTTGAGGACGTTGGGGAGACCGTGAAGCGCGTGCCTCAGTTGGGCTTTGAGGTCTTCGTTCACGGTGCCATGTGCGTTTCCTACTCCGGTCGGTGCCTTCTCAGTAACTACCTGGCTGGTAGGGATGCAAATCGGGGGGCCTGCGCTGGGCCCTGCCGGTGGGAGTACTATCTGGTCGAGCAGAAGCGCCCGGGCCGTTACTTTAATATTACGGAAGACCGACACGGCACCTATATCTTTAACTCTCGCGACCTCTGCATGATTGAGCATGTTCCCGCAGTTGTTGATACCGGTGTAACCAGCCTGAAGATTGAGGGCAGGATGAAGAGCGTGAACTACGTGGCGTCGGTGGTAAAGGTCTATAGGGAGGCTGTGGAGGCCTACTGCGGCAATCCTGATACCTATACCTACCAACCATCCTGGCTAGAGGAGTTACAGAAGACCAGCCACCGGGGCTTTACCACAGGGTTCTATTTCAACTCTCCCGGTCCAGACGATCACGATTACAGGTCTTCGGGGTACCAACGAGACTACGATTTTGTTGGTGTTGTCCGCAGCTATGACAGGGGCCGGGGTTTGGCCCTTGTGGAACAGCGAAACAAGATTGAGACTGGGGAGGCCCTGGAAATAACGGGGCCCAGGACCAGCCCATTTCCTCTGACTGTTACTGCCCTCTATGATGAAGATTACGATATAATTGAGGCCGCTCCTCACCCACAGCAGCTCTTCTACCTCCCGGTTGAAAGGGAGGTAGAGCCCTATGCTCTCGTCAGGCGTCCCTCCTGAGTAGACTTTTCCTGGGAGAGGAACACTCTACCACTGGTGGACCGCCTTTGCATTTGTCATAGTTGCCTTAATCGATTACAATGAAGAGGTTCGCTTCTCGTTTGTCGTGTCGATAGAAGGAGAGGATAAAACCATGACTTCTCGAAAGTCTAGGATAGGTAGGTCTAATATAGGTGACGCGCAGGTTAGAACCGGCAAGCAGGTTAATGCCCTGGTTGTGATCGGTATTGTTATAATCGCCGTGCTGTTGGTCACTGTTAGCTGTGGGCAGGACGTTGTCGCCAGAGTTAACGATACGGAGATTGGCAGAAAAGAGCTTGATGACAGGATGAAGGTTATGGGTGACGACAAGGCAGATGCCGAGGCCTTGAGTCGCAACCTCGACGATCTGGTCAATGAGGCAATCTTCGCCCAGATGGCTGCCAGCAAAGATGTGGTTGTGACTGACGAGGATGTCGAGAAGGTGCTGCAGGACTATGAGAACCAGGTTGGCAAGGAGTCTGTCGATCAGCTTCTCCAGGCCCTTGGCGTTGACCGCGAGGGTTGGAAGCAGTATATGAAGCCCATTGTCCTTGAAAGAGAGTACACCAACCATGTTACGGCGGCATTGAAGGCCCAGGGCCTATTCACTGAAGAGGACTTTGAGGCCTACTACCAGCAGAACATGGAGTACTTCGCAGTTGATGAGGGTGTTCACGCTAGCCATATTCTGGTAGAGACCAGGGAGGAAGCTGAAGCCCTACTGACAGAGATTGAGAATGGGGCGGCTTTTGCTGAGGTGGCGCGGGCTCACAGTATAGGCCCATCGGCTGTGAACGGCGGTGACCTCAGTTTCTTTTCATATGATCAGATGGTGGAGGAGTTCTCTGAAGCAGCCTTTGCCCTGGAACCAGGAGAGATCAGCGGTGTAGTGGAAACCGAGTTTGGGTTCCACATCATCCAGGTTCATGAAAAGAGAGAAGCCGGTTACACATCATTTGAGGCCGCAAGGGCTGACATTGAGGCCTACCTGTATTTCGAAGAGGCATCAAAGCAGGTTGACGAGGAGTTTAGCGCGTATAAGGATACAGTTGAGGTGGAGAAACTTCTCGGCGATTAGGTTAGAACAACCGCTCAGTACTATTAGAGGAGGCCTGGGGTAATGGGTTCAGAGGCCAGTGAGGGCCTGACCAACGCGAAGAAGCCTGTTAAGGCCGTTGTTAACCTCAGTGAGGTCAGTGGTTTGCCAATTAGTGTAGACAGAGAGACAGGTGCCTTAGATTTTGGGCCTGGCGCTATTGTCGGTGAGCACAGTGTGAGGACACTGGGTGAGCTGAAGCCAGTGCTCCTTGACAGTTGGGTCAAGAGGCCTGAGGAAGTATATCACATGTACAGGGATGTGGGCCTTGATGCCCACCGGGAGTACTGGCGCACCGTTGACCTCAGGTTTGATATTACCGTTTTGCCCCCCGCCCTGTTGGGCAGGGAGTTCACCAAGACCTTTGGGCATTACCATCCAGTTAGGGCTGGGAAAGAGGCCACATACCCAGAGGTTTATGAGGTTCTCTACGGCGAAGCCCTATACCTGCTGCAGCAGGTGAGGGCCGATGGGGCTAGGGTGGAGGAGTTTACTGTTGTCCGCGCTGGGCCGGGGGACAAGGTCCTGGTTCCACCGGGCTACGGGCACAGCACCATCAATCCCGCTAACAAGCCTTTGGTGATGGCAAACTGGGTGGCGAGGGGCTTCAGCTCCATCTACAAGCCGGTGGAGGAGCGGTCAGGTATGGCCTACTATGTGGTTGGCCCAGACCGGATAGATATGGGTCTGAGGCTGAAATACGCCTTAACCGGTGGCCGGGCAGCACTGGTAGAGGGGTGGCCAACCCCCAGGTTCCTGCGTAATCCCAAGTACCCTGTGGTCCCTGGGATAACATGGAAGACAGTGGACGCCCTCTGGCCAGAACCCCTTAAGCGCGGGATACCCATGTATACCCAAGCAGCTAGAGATAGCAAGTTGCTTAATTTCCTCGTATAAGACCGCAAAGGACCGCCTGATGAGGCGGTCCTTAGTTATTTGGCCCCTGAGTTGCCTGAGTTGCTTCCGCCTATTTCGGCTAGTCGTCTTGATCTGGTTGCTGGGGCCGGTAGCCTCCAGGATTAGGTGCCGTGGGAGGACCGGGCTGATGTTGCTGCCCCTGCTGAACAAGCTGGCCCGGGTTAGCTCCCTGCCTACGCGGGGTGTCAAATGATGGTGGACTCGGCTGCGGTGGCTCGAAGTACCGCCCTGGTGTAGACAGGTCGAAATACAGCTTTGAGTCGGCTGTGACCCCGAAGTCCTGATTCGACCCGCTCCCCTGAACCTTGTTGAGGGCTTCACGGAAGAGGGCATTATGGGCTTCCTCTCTGTTAAGCAGGAAGTCGATGGTCTCTCGAACCCCCTTATCGTTTATTTGCCTGTAAAGATACTCGTATACTACCTTGGCCCTCTGCTCGGCTGCGATGTTTGAAAGCAGGTCAGCGGCAAGGTCTCCAGTAACGTTGACATAGGCAGCGGTCCAGGGAATCCCGTCAGCGTTGACCAGTAGTGGCGCGAGGCCGCCCTTAACATGAGTCTCGATGGTTCCAGAGGTGACCGCAGCGGCGTCCACTTCGTGGCCGTTGAGGAGGTTGATTGTCTGCGCCACCATCTCCATATGGCTCAGTTCCTCAGCGCCGATGTCGAGAAACAGGTCCTTTATCTCGGGATCCTTGATCCGAAAGCTCTGGGAGATATACTGGAGGCCAGCCTTTAGCTCACCATTTGGCCCCCCTAATTGGTCCTCGAGTAACGCGGCATAGGCTGGATTAGGCCGATCCACCTTGACCGGGTGCAGCATTTTCTTGTCATGCATGAACAAAACTACATCAGCTCCTTCTGCTTCTTCTTTTTCGGCCATACCCTTAGTTGCAAGGCAGTCAAGTAAAGTATGTTTCGCTGGTGAGAAAATATACGGCAGAGCGAGGGCTCCTATACCGGGCGCCTGTTACGGGAAGGATAGGCCTTGTGGCAGTTGCAGGGCAGTGCAGCCCTGAAAGGAGATGGAGGGTTGTGAGGCAGAAACTGAAACTACCTGTGTGGCTCATCCCCTTGGCCTGGGCCGCGGCCCTGGTGGGTGGGGTTGGTATCAACCTGCTCTTAGGGGGGAGGGTGGCGTTGCCAGGCGTGACAGGGGCCAGACTCCTAACGGCAGCCGCTTCTACAGCCCTTATGGCTGCAACCGTTGCCACTGCCTCTGGCGCCCTCAGTCATATTCGCCCCTTCCAGACCGCCTTTGCTTCTGGTGCCGGCGCTGTGACCTTTTCCGGGCTCCTCCTCTATCCTGACCTGTCGGCCTCCGGCTTGGCTGGCTTGAGGGTCACTAAGATAGGGGAGATGACTCGGCAGGATTAGCTCGTATGGTTATGTAAGTAAGCATTGGCATGCTGAAGAAAGAGGGGGGTACTGTAATTGGAAGCTGAGAAGAGACTTGTGCTAAAGAATGCCAGTCTGCTAACACTGGCCGCTGGCATCCCGGAGGTTGTACCTGCAGGCGCCGTTGTCGTAAAGGGCAAGAGGATTGTATCGGTGGGGCCGTCCACTGGGACCACGGGGTACGCCGATGCCGAAGTTGTCGACCTGAAGGGATTTACCCTGATGCCCGGGCTGATAGACTGTCACGTTCACCTGACGATGGATCCTGACCCTGACCCGCTAGAGAAGATGAAGGAAAGCCCGGCTATGGCCGTGCTGCGGGGCTTTCGAAATGCCCGCCGCACCCTGGAAGCCGGCTTCACCACCGTCAGGGACATGGGTGCCAGGGATTTCATTGACATTGACCTGCGCCAGGCCATTGAAGAGGGAGTTGTCGAAGGGCCGCGGATGCTTGTCAGCGGCAAGGCCATTGTCATGACTGGTGGCCATGGCTATTTCTTTGGCCGGGAGGCAGACGGCGCTGATGACGCCCGGAGGGCCGCGAGGGAGCAGCTTAAGGCCGGCGCCGATCTGTTGAAGCTGATGGCTACCGGCGGTGTCATGACCCCTGGTGTTGAGCCTGGCTCACCCCAGTTGACTTTTGAAGAGCTTGAGGCCGCCATTGAAGAGGCCCACAAGGCCGGTAGGAAGACTGCCACTCATGCCCAGGGCACCCAGGGAATAAAGAACGCCCTCCTGGCGGGAATTGACTCTATTGAGCATGGTATCTTTCTGGATGACGAGACCATCAACATCATGAAGGAACGTGGCGTCTACTTTATTCCAACCCGATCGGCTGTTGAGATGATTGTAAAGCATGGAACCGCCGCCGGTATACCGGAGTACGCGGTGCGGAAGGCGGAGCAGAGCCGCGACGCACACCTTGACAGTATCAAGGCCGCCCATGAGGCGGGTGTAAAGATAGTCTGCGGCACCGACGCCGGGACACCCTTCAATGAGCACGGCGCCAACGCCATGGAGGCCGCATTCCTTGTGGAAGCGGGTTTGAGCATCGAGGAGGTCCTTGCGGGAAGCACCATAGATGCCGCTGGTTGCCTGGGGCTGCAGGACGACATTGGGTCCATCGAGCCCGGCAAGTTCGCGGATTTTGTGGCCATTGAGGGCAATCCCCTTGACGACATAAACCTTCTCCGAACCGGTGTCAGGATGGTTTTCAAGGAAGGCAAGCTGGTGCATCAAGCGGAGTAGGGTGCTTCAGTAAAGGGGAACGCCACCCAAGTGTGCTGGGGGCGTTCCCCACAATGTCTGTATCTCTGGCCTCAATCACACGTATGCTTGTCAGGTCCTCAATTCCACCTGGTCGCCATCGAACAATACATGATCGGTGCTGACGGGCTGCCCGGCTTCCCTGACCTCCTGCCATACCACCCTTAGTTCATCAAGGCCAGTGCCTGTCAGAGGTGCTGTGATAATGGCGGCGTCTGCTACCCTTAGCGCCGCCAGCATTGCTTTGCCGTTGCCCGCCCCCTGCGAGGCCCCCTTGATCAGTCCCGGGATCTCCACGAGCTGGATCAGGGCCCCGTCAAGATTGAGGGTTGCCGCTACTGGCTTCAGGGTTGTAAAGGCGTAACTTCCCACCTTGACCTGGCGTCCTGTTAAGGCCCTCAACAGTGATGACTTGCCACTATTGGGCGGGCCTGCGATGGCAATCTGCCTGTGGCCATCTTTCCTTATGGTAAAGCTCTCAGAGTGTAGGACCTTGGTCCTGGTTTGGGCCTGGCGTGTCTGCTCCTTGATCCAGTTCCTAAGATCTCCGTAGGGACCCGAAGTATAGCCTGGCAGGCTCTCGAGGGCTTCCTGAAGGACCTGGGTCTTCTCACTTTCGGAGAGGTTCTTGAGACGTTCTTTGAGTTGCCTTTGGATTACACTGGCTGGTGCTGGCATGGGAATACCTCCTTGCCTCTGCGATTCGTCCGGCGCACCACCCTGATGGGGAGCTCAAACTGGGGGCCAAAAAAAGAGCCCACCGGGTATCCCCCCATGGGCTCAGAGATTGCTGTGTTCAAGATTCTTGTCAGCCTGCTTGCGCTGGGCGTTGCAGGCTGGTTGCACCAGGTTGTAACCCTGGTTGAGCCCTTGAACTGGGAATGAACCGGATCTTAAAAAAGGGTATGCTTCTCCCGCGGACCTGAAGTCCGGTGCCGCACTTATTCTTTAACTGGCGAAGAACGGAGAAGATAAAGCTCCGACCCAGCATTTCCAAGCTCCTTTCAGTCTTCTTTTAGGCTCTACCAACTAAATGTATCACAGGGTTATCGCGGAGACAAGGGGGATTTGGCCTCTCGCAGCATGTCAACGAGAAGATTGAGTACCTCTTCGACTCCGACATCTCGGACAACAGCCGCTGCTCCGACTCTCTCTGGAAGCACAAAGGTCAGTCCCCCATGGGTTCGCTTTTTGTCAAGCATGGCATAGCTGACAAGCTCACGGGCCAGGCTCAGGTCATCCTCAGTTGAACCCAGGGAGCCCAGTTGAGCGTAGGCCGTCGGCAGACCCACCGCCCTGTTCAGGGCGGTGACGGTACCGGGAAGTGCTGGGTCCTTAAGAGTTCCGATAGATTCTGCCAGGCGGGCCGCCATCACCAGGCCTACGGCCACCGCCGCGCCGTGGGAGAGGGGAAGCCCCCGCTGGGCCCAGGTGGTTTCCAAGGCATGAGCAAAGGTGTGTCCCAGATTGAGGAACTGCCGCTTCCCCTTGTCGTGGAGATCGCCTTCAACAAAACCCAGTTTGGACCCTATTGACAGGGCCACTACCCGTGCGAGGGTATCGGGTTCACGAGCTAGAAGGGCGGAACGCTGCCGGACATTGTCAAGGACCTCAAACAGTTCCCCCCCCTCCAACAACGCGTACTTGACCACCTCCGCCAGACCGTTGGCATATTCCTCTCCCGGCAGGGACTGAAGGACAGTGGTGTCGGCTATGACTGCCCGGGGATTATAGAAGGTGCCGACCAGATTCTTCCCGGCGGGGAGGTTGACCGCGACCTTACCCCCAATGGCCGCGTCTACCTGGCCAAGGAGGGTTGTGGGCAGATGAATAAGGTTCATGCCTCGCATGTAGGTGGCTGCTGCCATGCCACCCACATCAGAGACGGTTCCACCCCCCAGGGTCATCAGGGTCGTTTCCCTGGTGGCGCCAAAGCTCGTAAGGGCGCTGAATATCCTCTCGAGAACAGCAAGGGTCTTGGCGCCTTCCCCAGTTGGGATCACGTAGAAACCGGCCCTGATACCTTTCGCCTTTAGCTGCTCCAAAATTGGTTGGCAATGGAGGGTCATTAACAGTGGGTCAGTGACAAGGAATACCCCTGCATCGGCTGATCCCACCAGGCCACCGCCGCAAACCAGGTCGGAAAGGCCTGCCAGAAGCCGGGGGCCAACCCTAAGAGGGTAGCCGGCTGCTCCCTCCAGGTCGACAGCAACAGAGTCACTGGAACCGACCTTGGGACTGCCAAGGTCTGACGCTGATAGGAGTTTGACAATGCTGTCGGCCACCTGGTCGGGGGTGGCAGCGTCGGTTGAGACGGTAATATCGGCCTCCTGGTAGAGGGGTAGGCGCCGGGCGAGAAGGGCCTCCAACCCTGAGGGCTCTGCCAGTAGGGGCCTTGGCCCTGGATCCCCCAGGCGGTGCTGCAGGGTAGTGGATGAGGCCGCGAGATAGACTACATACCCGCCATCTTTCATCAGCTGACGATTCTCGGGGGCTAGCACCGCCCCGCCACCAGTGGCTACCACTGTTGACTCTATACGGGCCACACTCAACAGCGCCTCCTTCTCCAGGGAACGAAAATAGTCCTCACCGTCCTGGTCGAAGATGTCTGGAATGGACCGGCCGGACTGGAGTTGGATATAGTCATCGAGATCAAGGAAGGAAAGGCAAAGCCTTTGGGCGAGGATCCGTCCTACCGTTGTCTTTCCCGCCCCCATGAAACCGGTCAGGTAGACATTGTTCTTGCTGCCGCCATTATCGTTCCCAGTCTTCATCTAGTTGTCCTCCCACTGTCTACCCAGGTTATCGGTGTATCCCTGGAGGTTCCTCTGCATCTCCCTAATACTATCGCCGCCGAACTTCTCAGTGAAGGCCTGCGCCAGCTCGATGGCGGTGACAGCCTCAGCGATAACGGACGCCGCTGGTACGGCGCAGACATCTGAGCGCTCATGGTGCGCAGCCACCACAGCCCCTGTCCGCAGGTCCACCGAGGGTAGGGACTGCCGCAGGGTGGCGATGGGCTTCATGGTAGCCCGGAGGACAAGGGGCATTCCCGTGGTGATGCCGCCTTCAATCCCGCCAGCGTTGTTGCTGGACCGAGAGGTGCCGGCAGGGCCCTTGGGGGAGGGGACAATAGGGTCATGGGCCCTTGACCCCGGCCAGTAACCCAGGTGTTGGCCAGCGCCCACCTCCACGGCCTTAACAGCGTTTACAGACATTAAGGCCAGCGCAAGCCGCCCCTCAATGCGCCTGTCCCAGTGGGCATGGCTCCCCAGGCCGGGGGGGAGGCCCAGGGCAGTGACCTGGAAGTATCCGCCGAGGGTGTCTCCGGCGGCCTGGGCCTTGTCAATGGCCCGAACCATCTCTTGGCCGGGGCCCGAATAGGGGCAGGACACGGGGGAGGCGGCGGCCTCTGCCTGGAGGTCCTCAGCGGTCTCCAGGGTAAGGTTCAGAAGCGATGCGAGCTGCTGGTCGTCACAGTGGGCCGGCCCTATGCCCAGGACCCAGGAAAAGAGGCGGACTCCAAAGCAGTTGAGGAGCTGCTTGGCGATGGAACCGACAGCGGTTCTGATCGCGGTTTCCCGGGCGCTGGCCCGCTCAAGCACGTTGCGAAGGTCTTGGTGCCCATACTTCAGCCCGCCGGTCAGATCGGCGTGACCGGGCCTGGGTTGAGTGATTGGGTCCTGTGATGATAACTGCGCCTCATCCCCTGGGCCCGTCCCTGCGTCAGCGGAGCCCCTGGGTGCGGCGTAGGGGTCCATTGTCTCCTGCCAGTTGGCCCAGTCCTTATTCTCAATCTTCAGTGTCAGGGGGCTGCCAAGGGTATAGCCGTGCCTGAGCCCCGAGAGGATCTCGACCCGGTCCTGTTCAATCTTCATCCTGCCGCCACGGCCGTAGCCGCCCTGGCGCCTTGCCAGGTCGGCATTGATAGCATCAAGGTCAATCCCAAGGCCAGCGGGTAGTCCTTCTACAATTGCTGTCAGACAGCGGCCGTGGGATTCACCTGCAGTTAAGAACCTTATTGACATCTCTTTACTCCTTCTTCTAGCGCCTTCGCCATAACTTCAAGGGGGGCGTCCCGTCCCGTCCAGAGGCGGAAACTCTCGGCTCCTTGGTACAGCAGCATCGATAGCCCTCCAGCTACCGAACATCCCTGCTTGGATGCCTCTGACATCAGAAGGGTTGTTAAGGGTCGGTAATTCATGTCATACAAGGCCTGGTGACCGGCGAGGAGCTGGGGATAGGGAAGGGCCAGGAGGCCTTCGCGCCCCGGTCCCCCCAGGGGTGTTGCATTGACAACAAGATCTACCGAACCTAGCGCCTCTGCCCAGTCATCACGGTCAAGGGAATCTGTGGGTAAAGCAGTGAGACGGGCCCTCTGCGGGTCGTCAAGGGCCGCCCGGAGCCCTCTGATGGCTTTCCGCGCCCTCCCAGGGGATCTGTTTGCCATGACCACCCCGGCTATTCCGTCCCTTAGCAGGGCGTAGGCTGCAGCGGCGGCGGCTCCCCCAGCCCCGAGAATAAGGGCTGACCGACCCCTGGGATTGAATCCAAGGCTAGCTCCCAGGGCGCGGCTAAAGCCGGTGGAGTCGGTGTTGTCAGCCAGGATCGCCGTGGTTCCCTCAGGGCCGCCCTTCTCTTGATCCTGTTGGAATAACAGGGTGTTACAGGCGTTGATGGCCTCAACCACGGAGCTTCGTCGTTGAGCGGAATCTGCCGCCAACTGCTTGTGGGGGATGGTGACGTTCATGCCCACCAGGGGCTCCCCCTGCCAGGCGGGGCCGAACCCTTGGATGGCCTTCAGAAAGCGGAAGGCTTCTCGGTGGTTGAGGTCAAAGACCCTGTAGCGAATGTCAAGCCCCAGGTGTTCAAAGGCGGCGTTGTGCATGGCTGGCGAGAGGCTGTAAGATATGTTGTGGCCCAAGAGGCCTGCGCAGGCCCTCATTGGCCGTCACCAGCCCTGACGGAGCACTGGGCCCCCAGGGCCTCAAGGTTTGAGAAAAAGCCGGGGTCTGAGATCCCGACCCACCTGGAACCATGTAGTTCAACGCCGTCAGCGGAGCAGAGCCCCGCCACAGCCAGGGTCATGGCGATACGATGGTCACCCCAGCTGTTGGCAGATCCGCCACACAATGCTCCCTTGCCCTCAATAATCAGGCCGTCCTCTGTTTCCTGCAGCGATGCCCCCAGCCCTGAGAGTTCCCTTACCATCGCCGCAATGCGGTCAGTCTCCTTAACTCGCAGTTCTGCCGCGTCCCGGATTACGGTAGTGCCCTGGGCCTGGGTAGCCAGGAGGGCAAGGATTGGGATCTCGTCAATCAGCGATGGAATAATGTGCCCCGACAGTTCTATCCCTCTGAGGGTACCCGACTTAACCTCGATATCGCCTACAGGCTCGCCACTAACGGTCCTCAGGTTCGATATGGAGAGGTTAGCCCCCATCCGGCGCAGTGCCTCAAGGGCCCCTGTCCGTGTGGGGTTGAGGCCAACGTTGTTGATGCTTACCAAGGAGCCGGGTACCACCAAGGCGGCTGCGATGTAGAACATGGCAGCGGAAACGTCGCCTGGTACCGTCAGGGCTTTTACACCCTTTGGCAGGCGAAGAGCGCCAGGTTGTGGAGGATTCATCTTAACAGTGATTCCGTCACAGTCCCTGCTCTGCTGGACCTCCACATCGACTCCCAGGAAACGGAGCAGCCGCTCAGTATGGTCACGGCTGGGGGCAGGCTCGACCACAGCGGTAGGCCCCGTTGCCCCCAGTCCCGCCAGCAGGATGGCGCTCTTAACCTGAGCGCTGGCCACAGGCATATTGTAGGCAATCCCCTTCAGGACGCCTCCCTGTATGGTCAGGGGTAACCGGAGGGGGTCTCCCCCCTCTATGGCCGTAAGGTCATGGTGGGCGTCAATTCCGGCTCCCATTTCACGTAGGGGCAGGATGACCCTTCCCATCGGCCTCTTCTGCAGCGATTCGTCGCCTGTCAGCCCTACCCGAAAGGAACAGCGCGCAAGGGCGCCGGTGAGCAGGCGTACGGTGGTGCCAGAGTTTCCGGCGTCCAGTTGGGCTTTGGGCCTGGTCCAGCCCTGGAGGCCAACACCTTTGACCTGCAGGCGGCCTGACCCCGTTGCTGTTATTGAGACGCCCAGTTCACGCAGGCACCGAAGGGTGGTCAGGCAGTCAGCCCCCTGGGAGAAACCTCTAATCGACACAGGCCCCTGGCAGAGGCTAGAGAGGATGGCTGTCCTGTGGCTGATTGACTTATCTCCTGGGAGATTGGGTTGGCCTCGCAGTGGTCCTGACCCCTTGATGAAGGCCACACCCTCCGGCTTGGAGACGGCGTCAGAGACCCCTGACTCAAACTTTGACTCCACTGTTTTCATGATCCTCCAGCATCCTCCCAGATCTTGTTTTTCATATCCCTGTTGCTCCCATTGTCACTGTCATTGAGGAGCTTCGCTCTGAATGGACCCAGGCCAAGAAGGGCCTGGGGATGCCTGTTTCTATCGCCTGGCGGCGCCTTTGGTTCCCTTGATAGTTCGTCTATTAGGTTACCCAGTTCCCGCTGAAAGTCCTGCAGCGCCTTGAGGACATTCCTCCGGTTTCGAGCGCACATGGCCCAGTTCAGACCGGGGTCACCGGAGGCCAGGCGCGAGGTGTCCTTAAAGCCGCTGGCAGCTAACTGCCTTAACACATCCGCCGGCAGGGGAGAGTTCATGGCGGCAGCAACCAGGGCCGCTGATGCAAGGTAGGGTAGGTGGCTGGTGTAGGCAACGGCGCCGTCGTGACCCTCCTCAGACATGACAGTTGGGCGCGCCCCTATCCCAGCCAGGAGCCGGGCAAGCCTCTCTGTCACAGCCAGCGGCGTGCCAGGGCCGGGGAAGAGGGCATAGGTGGCACCCTCAAAGAGGTCGGGTGAGGCCCACTGGACCCCCCGCTTTTCGGACCCGGCCATGGGGTGTCCTCCCACAAAGAAGCAGTCTTCTGGCAGCCGCCCTGTCAGGGCTTGCCTCATCCCATCCCTTGATGAGCTTACGTCGGTTACAATTGTGCCAGGACTGAGACAGGGCTGTAGGGCTGCCGCTGTCTCCGATATAACATCAATGGGGGTTGACAGGAATAGAATGTTCACTTCAGCCAGGAGGTCTGGGGCATCGTCAGGGTTAGCCCCCTGATCGATGTACCCCAGGCGCCGGGCCAGGGATAGGGCATTGGTGTCAGTGTCAATCCCCAGATTGTCAAGATATAATGGATTAAAGTTTCACCCCCTCTGCTCGCAAATGCTCTTTAAGCTTTTCTTCCTCCGGATAGATCTCCTTAATTAGCTGCAGGTACTCTCTAACGAGCGCCATCCCCCTTT